>Ga0193732_1000009_pt1 | contig 213192 bp, 197 predicted proteins | sample U1s1metaG_FD_145077 | JGI IMG/M metagenome (GOLD analysis project Ga0193732, IMG submission 145077) | Soil microbial communities from a riparian zone of the East river system, Colorado, United States - U1s1 | ecosystem: Environmental > Terrestrial > Soil > Riparian zone | place: USA: East...
TCGGCCTCGCCGATCCTTAGTCTTCAATTTGATTTGGATAACAGAGAATTATCACCAACTTAGTTGCCAACTTCACCAAGAAAAAACGCCAAGGCCGGTAGCGATGTATGGGCTCTCATGGCGCGAGACTTTAACTGGTCCCGTGAGGCTCTGAGCGAATTGCGCGTCGGTATTCAATCACCCGGCGGAAACCGGCTAAAAACCGATATAAAACTTCAGATTTTCGAAGTGGTCGTCGCGTCAGTATTCGCCAGGATGCGACCGGACTACGACTGGTGGGTCACTCCTAACCTCCCCGACGGTGGAGTTGACTTTGTTGGGCGGGGAGTCTTTCTAAGCTCAAAGGAATTGGGCATTGATGCCGCAATCACAATTGGGGGACAGTGCAAAAAACGTGAGCACGTTGGAAACGTTGTTGACGAACTCTCTGGCAGTTTCGTGAAGATGGCGGAAACTCTTCACCCGACTTTTTTTGTAGCCGCACTTTCGGCAACACTGAATCCCAAACGCATTGCCAAAGCCAAGGTCACGTTAGAGAGGATTCTCCAGCGGCACTGTCACATACTCGACCGGCACCAACTAGAGAGTCTTATTGGCGCCAATTTGATCGCTGCCAAGCCAGTGATCCAGAAGGCGTTTTCTTTACCAGACGCAGATTACGTCCTCAACTACTTTGAGAACCGGGCGCGCTCAGCTGCTGCGCTTGAGATACAGGTTACTGCGCCCTCTTCCGTCCTGGCAGGTGAGCCCTTTCGTGTCAGACTTCGAATGAGTAGGAGGTCGATCTCTGATAATTCATTTTGCCTCACGTGGCGACCTTCAACTGAAGTGCAATCGGGTATTCTTGTTGCGCCGCTAGGGGCAGATTCGGAAGCCGGCGTCGCAATTAGCTTCCTAAACGCGGCTAGCGAAGACCCTTTCGTTGTAGATCAAGATCTGGAATTCCTCATATATGCAATTGGCTCGCAACCAGTTGGCACGATCGCAATTCATTCGGCCGACAATCACATAGAACTAACAACGATACATTTGCCATCCGTTGAGGTTATCGAAAACCTAAGGCCACCCTTCTATGACGTCCCTTACAGGGAGCCGCTAGACGAACTCGAACGAGGATTGGCTCGCGCTCGTACAGGCAGAGTGTCCGTCGTCAGTGTAGCGGGGGCAGGTGGTGCGGGGAAGACCAGGCTGTGCGAGGAAATGTGTCTCGAAGCGAGAAGGTATGGCGCCCATATTGTATCGGCGCGCCAGGCACATTCTACTGAGTTCCCGCGGCGAATCTTGGCGAATCTGCTATTGGCCCTAGCAGACCAAGCGCTCCCTAATCCAAGTACCTCAAAAGCAGTCGAAAATCTGTTGAGTCAATTGGAGCCTCAACTCGCGACACGTGCGCGTCCCGTGATTGAGGCATTGTGCGAACAAGCAGGGAAACCTGGATCTTTCGAAGACGATCAATCGTTGCTTTCGGTGCTGGCGGTGTTGATTGCAAGAAAATCCCTGTCTCAAACCCTAATCATCCATTTGCATGATCTTCACTGGTGTACGTTCGACGCACTTGAGTTGATTGACCGTTTGATCTGGCAATTGGATCACTTGGGCAGACAACATGGATCGAATGGGCAGCCCTTTGGCATCCGTGTACTTTTCCTCCTGGAAGGAAGAATGCATGAGTTTCGCGATGAGGCCGAGACTGGCTGGTCAACTCGAGTCTTCGAAAGATTTATTGAACGCTTGAGTTGTCCGATGGCGCGCTGCCGGGCTTTCATGTCGGCGGAAAGCGCTGCCTTCGCGCAACGCCTCTTCGAGCAGGAGCATTCCGCCAGTCTAATGATCCCGAGGCCTCTTCTGGCGCTGCAGCAGGAGTTGATCGACCGAGTTCATCAGGTCGCCGGCGGAAATCCGCTACACATGCTGGAACAGGTAAAGCTGCTCCAACAGCATGGCATTCTTGCGCAAAACCCCCGGACTGGCTTCATTTATATGGTCAGACCGGAGTTCAAACACATTCCACTACCACCTACTGTCTTCGAAACCATAGAGGCGCGCTGGCGATATTACTCTGCTAACAATCGTGCAATCGCACTGCTCTTGTGGGCGGCCGCGCTTGTGGACGACAACTTACCTATGCATTTGTTTCATCATTTGTGGGCGCGAATCGCGTCAGATGTCACCCAGCCGCAAATGGAGTCTACCGAGTTTTTACGTTTTCCCCAGACCGACGAAGAAGGGCTGCAAGTTTCTTTTCGTCACGAAAACTATTTTCAGGCGATTCGGAGAATCCAGCTTCCCGAAGACGACCGTCGAGCTATAGTTGAAATCTATTCGACCTGGTTTGCCCAGGCAAAGCGCCTCGGTCCGGGGCTCCGTTACATTCAAGCGAAGGTCGCGCTTCAAGCTCCGGAGCCGGACTTAAAGCGCGTTGAGAAGATTCTCCGATCGGCGCGAGACGATGCCGCGAAGCAGCGGGATCGCAGTCTGACAGCCCGAATTCTGGCAACCCTTCTGGACGGCGTCACTTGGCCCTTGGATGGTATTAAGCCGCTCGGCAGGCGTTTCTTAGTCCAAGCCTGCGATGATGAAATTGGGCTATGCATGAGCCTCGTTAGCTCCGGCCGTACCGATATAGCGTATGAGCGTATTCAACATGTCCTGAGCATTATTGAGAAGCGCGTACACTTCCTTCAATCACAAACAAGTGAGCTGGTGAACAGCATTAAGCGACGCAGATTCACTCTCCTGACAATGAAAGCGCGAATCCTCTACCATGATCGCCAACCGGCCGAGGCTCTTGCAATTACCGAAGGCGCGGTTAGCGAGTTGGAGCCCCTGGCAGACCCGTCGCTTCCTGAGTCGCAGAAATGGTCCGATGTAATTATGGAAGTGCGCCATACGCATGGTGTCGCCCTTGCACTGGCCGGAGACATGAGAAGGGCCGTCGCAGAAGCGCGTGAGGCCGCAGCCATTGGCGAAACACTGCTTGATCAATCTCCTCAAGCGCTGGATGTGATAATTACTTACACCAATATCCTCCTATGTGAAGCACCAGAGGAAAGCGAGTCAATCTTGGCCCGTCACCTGGAGTTAGGAGATCGCACAGATATTCAAGAGGAAACGCGTCTCCGCTTAAATCTAAATCTCGCAATGGCCCGCATCTTGCTCGCCTATCGTGAAATCCGATCTGCCGGCGACGAGAAGAACCGCAGATTAGCTTCGGCGCACGAGATTCTGCTTGGTGTCTTTAGACAAGCGCATCCATTAGGCCGCCTGTCGAACGCCGCAGCCGCCGCGCTGCTACTGGGCCTGATTAGTGCTCTCCGAGAGAGTCCGGACGAGATCGATTGGTTTGCCCAAGCCGTATCCCTTGCCATTCGCGCTCGTCAGCTAGAGACCTTGTGGAGAGCGCATATCAACCTGTCACATAGCCTTGACCGAGTCGGTCAATCAGCTCACGACGCTGCAGCAGCGGCTTTAGACATTATGGTTTACAGTCTGAGTTCCTACGCAGAGCCAGATCGCAACCCTCGTTTTAACTTACTGGCCGTTCCGATGGCTCATGCGGTTCGGTATCTGATTCTGGCCGAAGATAGCAAGGCCGATAAAGTCTTGAGGGGGTTTCCAGCACTGCGAAGAATGTTCAGTAATCTCAAGATCGGCGAGTTGAAAGATGACAGAGATGGCCGCACGAGTCATGAATGGCTTCGTGTCGGACAGGCTGACTACGTGCTCTATTAGCATCGTCAAACCGTTCTCGGATCACCGCGTTAGCGCATGAATGCTTTGACTGCGTCAACAATCCGCTCTACATCGGAATCGGAGAGATTCTGGTGTACAGGAAGCAAGAGGGTGGCGTCAGTTGCAACCTCAGCTCCGGGATAGGATCCAGAATCTCCATAAAGTTTTGTTCGATGGAGCGGCCAATACCGAAACGTTGTATATATCTGACGCTCGCGCAAATACCGGGCAAGGTTGTCTCGAATTCCTGGCGGTGTTTGAATCCAATAGAAATACGGGACAGTCTCACCTGTCTGTGGTGGTGGCAATCGTAACCATGATGCTGAGGCAAGGGCGCTATCGTAAGCCTGCGCAATACGCTTCCGCCGCTCAATAAAGTTCGCTAGGCGGGATAGTTGAACTTGCCCGATCGCCGCAGCAACATCGTTCATGAATGAGAGCCGGCCGCAGCAAACTGGGTTTACTTCCCACCAGCTCTCGCTGTTGCTGGCGGCTACTTCCAGTCCTGTTCGTACTCCTCCAAGATGTACCCTGTTGAATATCCTCCTTCTTACTCTTTCGTCACTGACTCGAATCATGCCGCCGTCGCCGGTTACGAGAAGTTTCATTGAGTCGAAGGACCAAACCCCGATTTCACCAAATGTGCCATATGATATGCCATTCTGCCTTCCACCTAGCGCACAAGCTGAGTCCTCGATGAGAGCAATATTTCGGGACTTCGCAAGTTCTCCAATCTCGTAAATCCAGTCAAGGCGTCCACCGAAGTGCAAAAGTAGAATCGCTCTGGTTTCTGAGGTTAGTGCGTCGGCGATGTGCTCCGGGCGCGGATTCAAGGTATAGGGGTCCACGTCGACTAAGCGCAGCCTCGCTCCGGCCGCGCTCACGGCGTGCGCCGCCCCTATGAAGCTGATTGTAGGGAGGATCACTTCGTCTGTGCTGCATAATTCAAGCGCCGCCACCGATTGAAAGAGACCTTCAGTGCAACTGGTGACCGCTATCAGTTGCTCAGCATCCACACCAATGTACGCGGCGAATGCGTGTTCGAAAGCCTTCACTCTTGGACCATTGCCCGGCCATTGATCGGCAAACACCTCACCAATCGCTTTCAGTTCGTCCGGGCCAAGAGTTGGTTGAAATACGCGGATCATGTGAGAGGGGTACCGTACAATGCCAAGAGGTCTCTGGTTGTCAATACGACCGCAGTTGTGTCCATCACGATTTCAGCTTTGACGATCCGGCTGCGCGCTTCGAACCACATTCGATTCTCGGAGAGTTGGCTAATGCGATCGACCAGATATATGTAAGGTGACGGATTCATCATCGCTCGGTATGGAACTTCCATCGGAAGCCAAAGCTTTGAATGAGCGCTATTCAGGACGCGAGTGTGATGTGTTCTCGCCCCTGCTCCCTTCCACCTTTGTTCGAGGCAGTCCAGCAGAATCGACTCGTCACAACTGCGGCAGAGGCTGAGCGGTTCAAACCTGTAATCTATGAGTTGCGGATGGATGCCAATGAGGTGGTCAAGCGCCTCGTCAACAAAACGGTTTAGGTCCACGCAGCGCTTTGCGGTCCATTCAGCCCAGAAAAGAGCATTGTCCTCCTCAGCTCTAGCGAAGCGAGCGGGACCGGACTGGCCTACCCAATGGTAGGTAAGAGAATCAGCGCAGGTATAGTTTCGGTATCCGAGACCGTGGGCTTTCAGGCAATGATCCAGATTTTCCCTGGTGTTGTAATACCTCTCATCGAGCGGGCCGATATCGGCAAGTACCTGTTTGCTCATTGCTACCGTAGACCCACTCACGATCTGCATTGCTCGCGTCTTGCAGGACAGAGGATGGTTCGCCTGCATCCCGGAATAAATATGCCGATGACGGCGGCTTCCAAAAGCCATTCCGATGTGCCTGAGGAGGCCGGTTGTCGGAAATATTTGTTTTGAACCAACTATGCCAACTTTGGGGGAGGTTTCAATTAGATCGACCATCGCCTCAATGCACCTGCCATCGAGAACCAGATCGGTGTTGAGCTGAACCAAAATGTCGCCTTTGGCGGAAGCAAAACCCCGATTTACGGCAACTGAATAGCCACGATTCCTCTCGTTTCGAAGTTTTGTCACTGACGCTGCCGGAAAATCATTCGGAACTAGGTCGAGAACAGACTCGCTGGATCCGTCGTCTACAAAAATCACTTCTGCATCACGCGGCGCAGCGTTAGCCAGCGATTCGAGAAAGGATGGCAGGTAATGACTACCGTTGAAAATTGGGACTATTATCGAAATTGTTGGCACGATAATTCTCTGTTATCCAAATCAAATTGAAGACTAAGGATCGGCGAGGCCGAGAATCTCCATTATCTTCCTAAACCTCGGCTGCGACAACTAATCTTACTCCCAGCAAGTATCATTGGTAGCTCGGCAAGCGGCGAAACCTGCTATGGAGGTCCTCGAATTGGACGCACAATTCTCCGGTTTTCCTTGAATCCGACTGTCCAGCAAAACTAAACTCTCTCGCGTTTTACTGTCCTACCCAGCAAAACAAGATAACAAGCTCTTCAACTCGTAGTGTCCAGAAGGACTATTGGAGGAGTGTGTGCCCCATGCAGCTGAAAGAAGCGATCGCCGATTTTGTGAACGGTTACTTTTCGACCCACGAGCGAAGCAAGAAGACAAAGACTGCGTATGGTTCGGACCTCAAGCAGTTTGGCACTTACGCCGGAAAGGAATTTGACCTTGGCTCTTTAGGAGCTACCTTGATCGAAGCCTGGGCAGCCCACCTCCGCAACGAAGGCTACTCTCCGGCGTCAATGCGACGAAAGATGGTTGTTTTGAAGGTGTTCTGTTCATACTGGCTACGACGGGGATCACTTAACGAATCACCTTTCTGGCGAGTCAAGCTGAGCCTCGGCCGAATTGAGCAGCTACCTCGATCTCTCTCCGAAACGGAGATGCGGGGTTTGCTGGCACATGCCGGCCGAACCGATATGCGCGATGTTCCCCGCAAAGGTCCGGTTCTTGCACGCAGCCGGAGCACTCGCAGCTCATCTCGTGATTATCGTGATATCCGCAATCTCGCCCTGCTTGATCTCCTATTTGCGACCGGAATGCGGGTAGGCGAGGTATCTTCACTCGATGTCGCCGATTTCTTTGTAACAGAACTTATGTTCAGAGTGCATGGAAAAGGAGGGAGAGGTCGGTTGGCTTATGTGGTCGACGATCAAACCATCCTAATTCAGAAGCAGCATTTGGAGGCCCGCACGCAACTCGTTTCGGAGAGCCCTGCACTATTTCTAAATGCCGCCAGCGAGCGCCTCTCAACTCAAGGTATCGCGAACATAATCGCTCAGTTCCGCTTGGGCGCGGGTATCGAAAGACACATAACGCCCCACATGTTGCGTCACACTGTCGCCACGCTCTTGCTCCGAAACGGCATGGACATTAGGGTGGTACAGGAGTTTCTCGGCCACGCCTCCATTGCGACCACTCAACGATATACGCATGTAGTTAAGGAGCACTTGATTGGGGAGCTGAAAAAGCGTCATCCGTCTTTGTCTCTGCGAGTCAGAGCCTGAACTCCGCTGGATTCGCAAAGAGCGGCTTTGTCACAGGGGTATTCTTAGTCGCGCGGATAACGCTAACAGCTCCCTCTGCGCATACGCGCGCAACTCTCGGTTTTGTTCGAGCGCCGACATGTATTGGCCGACAGCACTATCGGCCAACTCCTCACGCCGTTCGTAGGCTTTCGCTCGCGTCTGTGGTTTTTGATCCTTCGCCGGGTCTGGAATATAGGGAACATGGTTACAGACGAAGTACCGCCCATTGATTTGGACAACCAAATTTTGATTGTGGAAGAACCACCCTTCTCGCGTCGGCTTCTCACCGCGCAAGTAAACTCCCAAGCTCACGACTGCCGCTCCGCGCTCAACAAGGAGGTTACTGATTGCCATGGCTACGCGTCGACGGAACTGCCACTGCGCCTCTTCCCAGCGCTCCTCATTCAGCAGCTTGGATGTACGCTCAATCCGAAGACGATCCCGCTCCGCGAAAACTAAGTTGCAACGGTTTCGTCTAAGCAGGTCACGAATCGCAGCACTTCGGTCAGATCGAGACCGCCCGCTGGTTAAGATCTCAACTCCATAGGATCGAAGGAATAGTAGGATGCCGATATTATCGGCCGTGAAATCAGATTGGTCTCGCGCTTCTCCTGCGAAGCTATGGTAGTTCTCCGAGGTTATTCCCTGAATCGCGCGATGCACATAATTGTGCCAAAAATTCTTGAGGAGATAGTTGGCTGCACAAGACAACATGAATTCTGAGTCAGTTTCGTCGGCTCTCCTTTTTAGAGGTTCAGACGCTCCCTGCTCTGTTTCGATGGTTGGCCAGACAAGCCGCCTGAAACTCCACTGTCGAAACGCCGGAGTTGAGCGATGAGTCACCCGGACAATATCTTTGAATCCACGGGGGCAGCTAAAATTGAAGTCGCCATAGAAGAGATTTTCAGCGTGATCGAAATCTTCGAGATCCTGGTGACGATCGATCTGCTCATGATTTACAAGTGCGGCATTCGCATCGACAGATCCAATCTTGGTTCTAGGAAACAAGTCCTGCAGCTGTGCATCTGACTTCTTGAGGCCGCGTTGACTAAACGGAGAGGTTCGAGGCGTATAGCAGTTCAAGGTTACAGCCATACGACGCAGCGCCCGAAGATAGCACTCATTGTATTCGGCTGGCGGTTTTGCCCCGTGGGCCTGCCACCACTTTATCCTTGCAATCCTCTTGCTCATAGAACTACCTCCCGCGTTAATTCGATGCTGGGGCTGAAAGTCGTGTCCGATTGAAGAACCTTCAACCAGTCTTACTCTTCTTCGAACGGTGTCCCTCACTCTTGGGCTTAGATGGTAGCCGATCGGGCAAGTCAAGAGCATCGTCGACGAGCACGTGGATGGAAAATTGGAAAGGTGAAAAACCCAATCAAGCCTCAGAACGATTAACTTCAACACAACGGTTGCGCGCGCCCTGAAAGCGCACAAAACTTCACAAGACGAAATCCGTCTGCGTCTCGGCAACAAATACCAAAACAACAATTTCGTCTTCGCCACAAAGATCGGAACGCCACTCAGCTTTCGAGATCTAGTCTTGAGACACCTCAAACCGATCATGGAACGGGCAAAAATCGATGGACCAATAAATCTTTATCGCCTACGACACTCGTTCGTGACGTTATCCATTCTCTCGGGCGCCGACCTAAAAAGCGTCAGCAGAGCCGCTGGCCACTCCAGCGTAGCTTTCACCATGGACACTTATCAACACGTGCTGCCTTCAATGCGCAAAGACGCCGCAGGTAAAAAAGGAGAACCCAATGGCAACTCGGATGGATTTGCCTATACCGGCGTGGGCCAATGGATCGACGCCTGTCCACACGCTAAGAAATGGAACACTGAAGCCGCACAGAAAGCTCTCAAGGAAACCCACCGAGTTGCCGCACTGCAACCATTCGGCAATCACCAAGGCTACGAGACGGTGCCATTCGTCTATTAGGAAGGTTGCATATGTATAAATCCCCAATGAAGAACCTAGCCCAACCAATTCCCTATAAACGAACAACACCATTTTGGTGGGCCACTAGTGGGCCAACTTAGCGGGAACACCCTGACGGCCCCCGACTATCCGGGACAACATAGTCCACTTCTTCCTTATAATTGCGCTAAATCGTCCGTACCGGACTGGGCCGGACTGCGCGGGACTACCGAATAATGAACCTTAATCAGCGGGTCGCAGGTTCGAGCCCTGCTCGGCTCACCATTTCTTATCAAGCACTAGAAAAATCTACGGTCTGAACAAGTCCGGCCGGCGCGCAGCTTAAAACGTTCGTTGAGTTATGCAAGCCACCCTCCTCATCCGCAGCAGTTCCCGTCCCGACGATTCGTACGAACTTCACTTCGAATTTGCCAACGACGACTGCCTAAAGCTTCGTTGTTATTGTCCAGCCGGCAAGGGTCAGGATCTCTGCAAGCATGTCATCGCACTTCTGAGCGGAAACCGCGAATTCATATTTGATGCCCGTCAAGATTCGGTGTTCGACGACGCGCTCACAGTCGCGGACCGGAGCGGAGCCGTGGCGCATTGTCGTGAAATGCTCGCCGAGTTAGACAGGATCGAGAAAGACTTCAAGCAGAGAAAAAAGGAATACGAAGCGGCGAAGCGCGAATTAAAGAACGATCTCTGTGAGCGCCTCCGAGAGGGAAAGCCATTCAAAATTTAAGTTAAATTTGATCAGGATGATGAGCGGACGCATTTTCTTAATTATTGTGATCGCGGTCCTATTGGTTGTATCGTGACCACATTCTCATAGGTAATAGCAATGCCCGAACGAGGAAACTTTCTTCTATTTCGCGATGAGAACGACTGCGAAACGGTCGTCAACGCGGCTCGGATGAAGTACGCCCAGTTTAAGAAGGACATATTTGGCGGCGTGACGATCTTTTTCGAGGACGGGAGCTCGATTAAAGTCGCCGTCGGTGGGGAGTCTGCTTATACCTGGGTCCATCTCTGCCAATTGACGGACCGAAACCTCGATGATTTCAAACCGGAAGTGATGGTCCGTAAAGCGTGAAGGGTCGATGATGAAGGAGGTTCTACTCATCCTTCTGGGTTGGGGTTTAGGAGCGTTCAGTCCGTGGGTCGCAGAACGAGTTCAGCGACCCGCACGGAGGGCGCAAATCAAAAAAGGTCTGGTCGTGGAGCTTTTGGATCTCAGCACCAAACTAGCAGCAATGGTCATCAGCGTAAAAAGCTATAACGGAACTCTTGACGCGGAGACGCTGGGCTGGTTCAAGCAGCTGTCGGATAAGAACCCCGAAGCCTTCGAGCTTGCGGTTAGCGATCCTCGATTTAAAGAGTTCTCACAACTGGACGACGAAACAATCAGAACAATGTCACGCGCCAAAGCTAGCCGCACGACCATTTCAAAGCTGTACTTCAAACGACACTCTTTGTCATATCTTGAGGCGCACTTATCTGACCTATCCCTATTTCCAGAAGATTTTCAAAGGATAGCCCATCGGATTCGAGGCCGACTCGCGATCTTGAATCAGGAAATCGATCTCAATTCGTTTTACTTCCAAAGACCTTTGATTCCTCCCTGGCTGATAACAACCGGCAGATAATTAGCAACAATCAAGATTCGTCGCAAAGGCTGATTGGCAATATGGCTCGTAATCTTACCGACGACATTCAACTGATTCTTAATGTGTAAAAGCCGTGACCGACTTGAGAATCATTCAGATCGTTCCAGCGGATGGGTGGTGTGCTGTTCATGAGGTGGATGGGGTACTCACCAGGCTTCGGCTAGTCTGTTGGGCCTTGGTTAAGGACGAAGAGGGTAATACTTCTGTCGTTGACATGGATACAGCGGACAGTGTTGACTTTTCGCACCTCGGGAAAACGTTTAAGTACTACTCGCATGAAACTCAACCTGATCTAGATCCGGCAATTTCTCCGAAGGCAAAGTGAGCACGCCGAAGCGCCAACTGTCGAACCCAGCGCCTCAACGTGATCCGTTGATTCTGCCCCGCCGCGCCTATCGCAGCGCAAAAGTGACCACCCTTTCTTTCTAGCCGGCAGAGTCCAACGTTTTAGCTAGCCAAGTTACAACTCTATCCGTTCAAGATCCTCCGCCTTCTCTGCTTCGGCTGTGGGAACCTTCTCTTCCTCGACTTCGCTGATTAGATTGAAGACATCACTCATCTGAATTGAGAACGGTAACTTGATGGGCTGGAGTTTTTTCTCAGCGACGGTCAGGCCACCGTACTTTATTGTTCCTTTGGCTTCGCACTGGCCGGTCTGCAGTTCCGTGATCGCGCCGTTCTGAATCTTTAATAAGAAGCCCTTCAGGTTGAAGCCAAGCTGAATTATCAGCTCGATCTTCTTGACGGTTGCGCCTTTGATTTTCACGTCAATGGAAGGCTTGTGCTCAGAGTTAATCGTGTGTTGGGCCAGTTCGAGATAGGTGGTTTCATCCGGGGTCTTCTTTGATTTCTCCATCACTGCCTGAATGTCCGCAACTTTCTTCCAAGCGGCTGTCAGCACGTCCGGGATCTTGATATCCAATAGTTCACAAACCTTGGGAGCCAGATCGGGCACTGTTGCCATCCACTTGATTCCCTTAATCTCTTTGCCGACCTTTTCCTGAAAGGCTTGCCAGCGATCGTCGGAAGGGTCGGTGTCTTTCTCAGGAAGCTCGAAGATCTGTCGCAGAGTCGGCGCGGGTTCGGCGGCCACTTCGGCTTTCACGTCTGCAAAATTCTCAGTGGCTTTCGAATCTTCGGCCACACTCTTAGCCACTTCGGCTTTGACTTCTTTAATCGGCTCAGCGGCTTTCGAGTCTTCGCCCGCCATTTTAGTTTTCGTTTCTTCAAGGGACGCCTTCGGGTCTACAGCCGCTATTTCAGCCGTTGCCTTCACTTCGTCAGGCGTTACTGCTGCGTTTGGGTCTTCAGCCATCGCTCTTCCTTTCGGACTTGATCAAGCTTCCTTCAGTCGTGTCGACTTTGAATTCCCCATCGGTCACATTGGGATCGAGTTCCATTTGAAAATTTATCCCCAAAGGTCCGCCCTCTGTCCCCAACGCGGCGTCACCCGGATCGATGTGCGACACGAGAGTCGGAGTCAGCGCGAAAAAATATTTCCATCCCTGGTAGCCGCCAAAAAGAATCAGCGCCGCCACCAGCACATACTTCCACCAATCATCCCAGGAACCTGAGTCGGTCGGCGGAGTGGGCGATGCTGTGGCCGACGGTGATGGCGTCGACTCGGGTGATGGTGTCGATGTTATTACGCCGCCAGGTGTTGGTGAGCCATCGAACGAAGGGGTCGGCGTGCCCGTCGGTGTCGGTCCTCCGGGCGTCGGCGTTCCTGCGAAAGGCGTCGGCGTTCCTGCGACAGGCGTTGGGGTTGACCGGTCCTTCGACGGCGTAGGTGTGCTCGTCGAAGGAGTCGGTCGGTCCTTCGACGGCGTAGGTGTGCTCCTCATTGGCGTCGGCCGCTCTTTCGACGGCGTTGGCTCGTTCGTCGGTCCCGTTGAGATTCCGGGCGTGACCCCAACCTGCTCCTTATTACTTGAGACAACTCGCTCAGTCGGTCTGCCAGTGATTTCGACAAAGGCCAGGTAGTCGCCGGCCTTGTATATGTGCGTCTCTTCCCGTTTTACCTTCCACGCAGTCGGTGGAGAGCCGTCACCGAAGTTGAAACGATAACGCGTTTTCGAATTTGCCGGATTGGCCGTCGCTTTGAAATAGACCGGAAACCCCTCGGTAACGGATCGCGGGACGACTAATAGATTTACCTCAGTCGGTGAGATCTGCTCAGCCTCGACTTTGATGGCGAGAGGTTTGCTGCGCGCACTCTGCTGACCGGGACGACTGTTCATTGCTCGAACTTCAACACCGGCCGCATAGGTGCCTGACGAAGAATATGCGTGTTTTGTTTGCGGGCTGGTTTGCCATTCAGTTGATTTGGATCGATCACCAAAACTGAAACGGTATCCAAGGTTCGGTCCAGCCGGATCAGCCTGCGCCACGAACGTGACCTCGTCTTTGGCTTGAACCGCTACTCGATTGGCCTTGAGTTGCACCGCGATGGGTGCCGGCGCGGAGGTCACCTCAATTGGCCGCCGCGGGCTACCGCCCTCCCTCTTGACCGACCGGCCATTCCCTAAACCGATATCGACATAGGCCTGGTAAGTACCCGGTGAACGGTAACTATGCGTCGTCAGTTGACTGTCTTGCCAGTCGGTTTGAGATCCATCGGCGAACACAAACCGGAATTTCAGATTAGGATAATCGCGTGAAAGCTCGGCCTTGAAATTCACCGGGCTGTCCGGCTTAACCGAAGTGGGCTTGGCTAAAAGTTTGACCTCCGGCAGCGTCGGAGTGGTCGGTCGTTCGGGCGGCTTAACCAGGACACAGTAAGTAAAAGTGCCGGTCTTGGTATAGAGATGATCCCGAGTCGTCTGACTTATTCGCTCCTCTTTCTCATCACCAAAGATAATAATAACGGTGTAGTGCGGATCCAAAACTATCTTTGCGGGCGAGAGCGTGAACGTCACCAACTCCCCCAGGGGGACGCGGCGCCGATCGACCTTAGCCGTGACCAGCGGCTGTTCACCCGAGCGTTTACAACCAGTCAGGGCAACGCGCGGCCGAACATTCTCGGTCTGTGGAAATTGCCCGATTGAAGGGTTTTTCTTCTGCGCCAGGGACCCTGACGTCACCTCAGCAGAGGGCCATCGGGCCACACTGGTCTGGTTCGTAGCGCCCGGGATATTTTGGACACTCGAAACCAACGCAAATAGAGCCAGGAGCAGAGGGCAAGCTGAAATCCGCATAAATGTATATGGTTCTAAACGTGTATTGCTAGTCACCTTCCCATTATTACCATTCGAACTTCGCCCTGGCGAAGCTGTCAGAGACCTCCGCAATAGTGGTCAGCTTTGTTTGCGCTAACGACGGCTGCTCTATTTCGAGACTGCGGTGATTGATGAATCAGGCTCGTGAGATCAGCCATCCCTGGAAACTCGAGAACAGCCGGACGATATTCCGGTGGTACTTGAAAGTCAATCAATAAGTTCTAGCAGTTTGCTGAAAAACTCCTTGAGTGTAAGGGAGCGCAAAAGTTCGGGTTTGGAGTTCCGCCTTCAGGCGGCGGAATGTTGGAGAAGTATTCCGCCCGAAGGCGGGACTCCAAACTTAACTCTTCCGATTTGTGATACGCTTTCATGGTATGAAGACAGAGTCACCAAAGCATTTTCAACCGGCTCTCGGCGCAAGGTTGTGGTGGCTTATCTCTGGCCGGGCGGCGGCGGTGATCGTGCTCTTGCTCATCGGCGTGATCTGGAAGTCGAGCGCGCCTGCTCACGGCATAGTCACTTCACTCAGGGTCGTGACTCCGATGATTCTCGCGGTTGTCGGACTGACGATCATTTATTGCGCCGCGCGTCTGCTGTGGAACAACTATGTGGCCCAGGCGCGCCTGCAGTTTCTCGGGGACATTCTGTTGGTCACCTGGTTGGTCTGGGCGACGGGCAATGTCAGCTCGCCATATGCCGCGCTCTATGTCGTCACTATTTCGGTTGCCAGCCTTTTTGTCGGACCGCGCGGCGCGATGATTACCTCCGTCGTCAGCGCGGCGGCGTTTAATGCCTCCGCGTTGTTGTCTCTCAGCGGAGTGGGCCCATACGCCGTCCACGGGGTCACAGGCGAGTCGATCGCGAACACGATTCAATTTGTCGGCCTTTCCGATGTGTCGTTTCTGGTCGTTGGTCTGCTGGCGGCCAAGCTCGCCGACCGGCAGACTCGGTCGGATGTTCAACTGGCGGCGGCGACTCGGTCACTCGCCGATCTGCGGGCGTTGCATGAACGAATCGTTGAATCAATTCGATCGGGAGTTATTACCACCGACCTCCAGGGTCACATTTACACTTTCAATGCGGCAGCCGAAGAGATTACGGGCTACAAGGCATTGGACGTGCGCGGACATGACGCGTCGATCTTCTTCGGCGACATGACCCGCCAGATTGCTGATTCGATGAATGCAGCTGCCAACGGCACGGTCAGTCCGCGCTTTCAGGCTGACTGTCTGACTCCCAACGGACTGGCGCTGCGGCTTGGTTTCAGCATCGCGCCGCTGTCAGGCGAGTCCGGCGAGACCAGCGGCATGGTGATCACGTTCCAGGATCTGACCGACATTCGAGCTTTGGAAGAAACTTCGCGCCGTCAGGATCGGATGGCTGCTGTCGGCCGTTTGGCGGCGTCGATTGCTCATGAAATCAGAAATCCGCTGGCGGCAATGCGCGGCTCGATTCAGATGCTGCGCTCAGAGATGGATGGCGATACGGAACAGGCGCAGTTGATGGAGATCATCCTGCGCGAGTCTGATCGACTGAATAAGATTGTCGCCGACTATCTGAATTACGCACGCCCGCGACCCGCGGAATTCAAAAATGTCGACATTAGCGCGCTGGTCGCCGACACTTTTAAGTTGCTGAGGAACAGCCCCGAGTTAAGCGAAGCTCACACGCTAAACGAAGATCTGCCCAACCGGCCTGCGATCGTTTCGGGCGATCCCGAGCAATTGAAGCAGGTCTGCTGGAACATCGCCCGTAACGCGCTGAAGTCAATGCCGGACGGTGGCACGTTCAGTGTTTCGCTGAGTGAGGTCGACGGCAACCGGCTGCGCCTGTCGTTCAGCGATACCGGGTGCGGCATGTCGCCTGAACAAGTAGAACGCTTGTTCGAGCCGTTCACCTCAACCACCGGCGGCACCGGCCTGGGGCTTTCAATTGTCTATCAAATTATTCGCGATCATAGTGGTACAATCAACGTGCGCAGCCTCCAGGGAGAAGGAACGACGATTACGATTGAGTTGCCGGTGACGCAGTAGGAGAGATCATTTTCCATTTGTCATTTGAGATTTTTCATTTGCCATCGATACGCCAATCTTGAGGAGGATGTGAAATTTTGCAAATGGGGACAGCGACGGCGAAAGACCCGCAATCGCGCGCTGATGAATTGGAAGAGCGCCTAATCGATTTTGCGGTTCGGATTGTGAGACTTTCTGCTCGTTTGCCAAAAACGGCCGCAGGTCGCCACATCGCCGCGCAAATTCTCAGATCAGGAACCTCACCAGCTCCAAATTACGGCGAGGCCCGAGGCGGCGAGAGCGAGGCAGACTTCGTTCACAAACTTCGCATCGTTCTAAAGGAGCTAAACGAAACATCGATTTGGCTGCGCGTAATTGAACGAAGTCAGCTTCTCAAAACCGAGCTGGTCGCTGGCATAGTTAAGGAGAATTCCGAACTCTGCAAAATCTTCACGGCATCCCTTAAGACCGTGCGCAGCCGAAAATAGATGACAAATGAAAAATGTCAAATGATGAATGGAAAATGATCTTTTAACCCATGCCTAACCTTCTCATAGTCGACGACGAACTCAGCATGCGGCAATTCCTGACGCATCTGTTCCAGCGTGACGGGCATTCAATCCGTACGGCCGAGAACGGCCGTCAGGCGATGGAGTTGCTGCGGCAACAACCTGCCGACATAGTCATATCCGATGTGAAGATGCCGGATATGGGCGGCATCGAGCTTTTGCGGGCCGCGCGTGAGCTGCAACCGAATATTGAAGTCATCATCATGACCGCTTTCGCGAACGAAGGCACCGCTCACGAAGCCTTCAAACTTGGTGCCTTCGACTTTGTCAACAAACCCTTTGACAACGACGTCCTCAGAGAGAAAGTTGCTCGCGCCCTGAAGCAAATCTCGCTGAAGGATGAAAACGAAGTTCTGATTAAAGGTCAGCGCGCCCGCGGAAAATTAAGCAACATCATCGGCCAATCCGATCAGATGCAGGCCGTGTATCAAATGATCGAGACCGTGGCCCAGGTGCAATCGACCGTGCTCATCACCGGCGAATCAGGCACAGGCAAAGAACTGGTGGCGCGGGCAATTCACGATCTCAGCCCGCGGGCGCAGAAACCGTTTGTCTCAGTAAACTGCGGCGCGTTTACGGAAACACTATTGGAATCAGAGCTGTTCGGATACACCAAAGGCTCTTTCACCGGCGCCACTGCCAACCGTAAAGGACTGTTCGAAGCGGCCGAGCAAGGCACGATCTTTCTGGATGAGATCGGCGAAACGTCCCCGGCGATGCAGGTCAAGCTCTTGCGCGTTTTGCAGGAGCGCAAAGTGCGGCCAGTCGGCGCTCACGAAGAAACCGAGGTCAACACGCGAGTCATCGCGGCCACCAACCGCGACCTCTCCGCTCTGGTTAAAGATGGAACGTTTCGCGAGGATCTTTTCTACCGCGTCTCGGTGATTCCGATGGTGCTGCCACCTTTGCGCGACCGCGGCGTCGATATCGCGGAACTCGCGGAGCACTTCATCCAAAAGTTCTGCACGCAGACAGGACGCCAGGTGTCGCTCAGTTCCCAGGCGCTGAGACTGCTTGAGAATTACTATTGGCCGGGCAACGTGCGCGAGCTCGAGCATACGATTGAACGCGCCGTGGCCCTGGAAAAGACTGACACGATTCAGCCGGAACGCCTGCCTGAGCAAGTGACAAACTACAATCCTGCTCGGGTAGCTTCCGAACTGGAACTACCAACCGAAGGAATCAACCTCACGGCCCATCTGGATCAACTGGAAAAAACTTATGTGCTGGAGGCCCTGCGCCGCACTGATGGCAACCAGACGAATGCGGCGGATCTTTTGAAAATGTCCGTCCGTTCACTGCGCCATCTGCTGGACAAGCACGGCATTCGCGGATTAACGGCGCAGATGAGGGACGAGCGCCGCACGTCGGACACGATTCCGCGACGCCGCGCCAACGATCCGTATCCACGCCGCCGCGATGAAGATGTTGAGGACCGCCCCAACAGTTCCGGCCACGCCGCTCGCGCGGGCGAAGGCTGAGTTGTGTCAGAAGCCCGACTGTAAGGGAGGGCCTCCTCAACTTCCGTCGCGCAAACATTTCCCAATCTTGGATCGCTCACGATGCCCTCCCTCACGATCGGGCTTCTGATCTTCCCTTGACGAAAACCGTCACTAAGGCTCTGACATAAATTGTCAGAGATCATCCCTCGGTCACGCTCACCTGCTGGAATGCACCCGGCTCGCTCGGTGAAACCCTTAGAGTTTCCGCGCATTGCTCAACTTCTTCCTTGAATAATCGTCGTGGCACAGGCCTTGTTAAAGAGAGCCGTGACAAATCGCGCGCTGCGGTTAGTTCGACGAGACAAAGCCGGTGGCGCGAAGGCAAAAAAAACCAGCTTATCTCTTCAAGGAGCAAAAGAAACACATGATGAACAAAAACCAGAAGGGCTTCTCGCTTATCGAGCTGCTCATCGTTGTGGCGATCATCGGCATTATTGCCGCTATCGCTATCCCCAATCTTCTCGCTTCCCGGCGCGCTGCGAACGAGGGTTCGGCTCAACAGTCCATGCGTACTCTCAGCAGTGCTGAGGCCACCTATCAGGCGACCGCCGGCAACGGTTCTTATGGAACCATCGGTATGCTCGGCAGCCAGAGCTTGGTCGACAGCGTCCTGGCTGGGGCCGCCAAGAGTGGTTACAACTTCACGCTGACCAGCACCCAGGTACTCCCGGGTCCGCCGGCTCAGTTCTTCGCATACGCTCTGCCGATAACGGCGTCAGGCGTGGGCCAGACAGGCACCCGCCGCTTTGCAATCGCTGAGGACGGAGTTCTTCGAGGCGACACCAGTCTGACGACCGCGCCTACCGACAGAGGTGCTGTTGGAAGTATGGCCGCGCTCGGCAACTAACGCTCACCAACAACTGCCGTTTTATTCCTCCGGAGGGCAGGGGTTGTCTTAATCCCCTGCCCTTTTTTTTCAGAAGGTAGTGAAGCGGCGCCATGAAAGCGCCACAGCTCATATCTTTTGACGACAGTTGCCCTGGCAGTTTCTTTTAGGAAATCAACTACAGGCACAAGAGAGGGACGAAAATGAAAAAAAGCAACGACAAAGGATTTTCTCTGATTGAATTACTAATCGTAGTAGCGATCATCGGCATCATTGCCGCGATTGCTATCCCCAATCTGCTCGCCTCCAGGCGCGCTGCTAACGAGGGTTCGGCCCAACAGTCAATGCGCACGATCAGCAGTGCTGAAGCCACCTATCTGGCAACTGCCGGCGCCGGCCAGTACGGTTCGCTCGCCGACTTGATGGCTAAGAACAACGTCGATAGCGTTCTGGGACAAGCGGACACCACAGCCAAGAGTGGCTATCTTTTTACGGTGAATCCAGTGGTCGGAACACCCGCTCAGTTCTGGGGGTTCGCAATGCCGGCCACAACGTCAGGCATCGGCCAAACCGGCACTCGCAGATTTGCTATTAGCGAAGATGGGGTCCTGCGCGGCGATACCACTCTGACGGCTCCCGGTGACGAAGCAGCGGTTCAAGCGATGTCGGCATTAGGTAACTAATACCGTCCGCTTCTATTCGGAGATGAGGTAAAAATGCGAAGTAAACATGTCCAGGGGTTTTCGCTAATCGAACTCCTCATCGTCGTAACCATCATTGGCATCATCGCCTCGATCGCTATCCCTAATCTGTTAGCCTCGAGGCGAGCAGCCAATGAAGGTTCAGCTCAACAGTCGATGCGCACAATTGCCTCGTGCGAAGCTACCTACCACTACACTTACGGTAACGGCAACTACACCGATCTCACCTCGTTAGGATCAAAGACTCTCACTGACAGTGTCCTCTCAACGGGAGAAAAGAGTGGATACACCTTCGTATTCACCGCCATTACCGGACCTCCAGCGCAATACTGGGGGTACGCCGTTCCGACCATCACGTCGGGAATCGGTCAGACAGGTACACGCCGGTTCGCAATTTCAGAGGACGGAGTCCTTCGTGGCGACACAACTTTGACGGCACCTGCGGGTGTGACAGAAGTCAGAGCCATGAGCCCTCTGGGACAGTGAGCGGCGAGCACTAAACCACGGGCCCAGAGTCTTGACCTATCCATTGGTTTTTGGAACGTCAATTCTCTGGGCTCTTTCACTTTCAAAGCGATTATCTTTCCGATTTGTTCCGACACAGTCCGCCAGCCACATGGAATCGCAATCAATCACTATTCTGTCCAACGAAGGATTCGCGCCGCATCCGGTCGCGGTTGATCACCCTGAGGTTGCAGGGCGCAAGGGCCGGCACGAGTTTCGAAACGTCTCGATCGTGGCGGTCGTGGCAATAGCCGTGCTGCTACCGATCGTAGTCTTCGGCATTCCTAACGGCGCCGATTTACCAAATCACCTACGCTTCGCCCTTCCGTTTTATGAATCGATTCAGGCTGGGCACTTGCACCCGGGTTGGCTCGCCGAATCGAACTACGGACTGGGCGATCCTCGTTTCATCTTCTATCCACCGGGTCTGTATTACCTGCTCAGCGCCTCGCGAATGCTGACGGGTGAATGGTTTTCAGCATCGATTCTGGTCTTTCTCTTTCTCTCAATAGCCGGTGGACTCGGCGCATATTTCTGGGCCCACACAATTTTCAGCCCCTCGGTTGCGATGTGGACCGGCATTCTCTATACGCTGGCGCCGTACCGGCTTAACGAACTCTATCAGGCGTCGCTTCTGTCTGAGTACGCTGCCTGTTCCGTGGTCCCGCTCGCCTTCGCGTTCGTCGAACGTGTCATTAGAAAGAAAAGCATTTACGACGTGATAGGGTTGGGAGCCGCTTACGCTTTATTGATTCTCACTCATCTTCCTATAACGGTAATCGGTTCGCTCGCGCTGACTGCCTATGCATTGATCAGGATCGAGCGGAAGTTTTTGTTGGCCACCCTCGCGCGGCTCGCATTAGGAGTCACCTTAGGCCTGGCCGCCAGTTCGTTCTTCTGGACGTCGATGCTCGCGGAGCTCTCGTGGATCAAAGGTAACAGTGCCGGGCTCAATCCGTATTACGACTATCGCCTGAATTTCCTGTTCTCACCTTCAGCGCTGACGAATCGAAACACCTGGTACGCCAACGTCCTGGCGCTCGCGATGATCGGTTTTCTCTTACCCGGTCTCGTATTCATTCTCCGTTCGTTCAAGCAGGAAAAGTCCAAACGCGCCCTGACCGCCGTTCTGGCATTGTTGTTAGTGACGTTTCTGATGGCCACCAGCCTGAGCAAACCCGTCTGGGCAATAGTTCCGAAGTTATCCGAGGTGCAGTTTCCCTGGCGTTGGCTCTCCATCACTTCACTGATGGGCGCCATCCTGTTTGCGGCCGGCATACCGAAATGGCAGGAACAGCTTCGCAAACGGATTCGTCCACGGGACCTCGCCGTCGGATTGGCGTTCGCGCTCTCGCTGGTTTTCATCGGCACCCAAATAATTCAGGAAAGTGAATACATCAGCCGGGCGAAGTTCGAACCGATGGTCCAGGAGGTTCGCGGAGCGGTAAGCTTCAAAGACTGGCTGCCGGCGTCGGCGCGAGACTTTAATAACGTCGAAAAGATGTCTGCCAAAGTCGATGCCGGCGCTCGGCCCGTGACCGTCACTTCGTGGGAACCTGAACGGAGAACGTTTCACCTCGGCGCTGGATCTGAAAACACTGTGCAAGTGCGAACCTATTTCTATCCACGTTGGACGGCCTACGCCGATGGCCGGCCTTTGCCCGTAACCGCGAACGCAGACGGTTTGCTTCTGATATCGGCCCCGCCGCAGGCGACTGATATCCAACTCATTTTTGCGCAACCGCCGAGGGTTCGCGTGTTTGAGATAGTCACAGTCATGAGTTGGATGCTGATTCTCAGCTCGCTCTTGTTGGCCGCGATCAAAATGAAGGGTAAGCGAGCAGCCGCATCCGGATCACAATGAGTCATCTCTCTCGGTTGACCCTGGCAGAGTTTCCTTTCGTGTGATTTCGTGTGATTTCGTGGATCGAGTGTCTGCCCGCTCAGGACGATCCACGAATTCACACGAAAAGTCACGAACGAGGAAATCAGCCTCTCCTGGAATACACCGGCGCCTCCCTCCGCAAGAAATCTCTTTCGTTATCAGCCCTGATTAGGTTAGAGTAATCTGCCTAACCGGCTCGCGTAATGAGCAGACAATCTGCCGACTCAATAGCCGCGCCAGATCTGGCCGATAACGTGAACCCCGTTACAACTGGAGTCAGTTGGCGACGCGTCACCGCGATCGCGCGGAACGCGTTTCGCGAAGCCGTGCGCGATCGCGTCCTCTACAATCTCGTAGTCTTTGTGCTGCTCCTGATTACCGCGGCGATCTTTCTGGGCGAGATTTCCGCGGGCCAGGAAGCGAAGATCATTGTCGATCTCGGCTTAAGCGCGATCCTGCTCTTCGGAGTTTTCATCGCCATATTCGTCGGCGTCGGTTTGGTCTATAAAGAGATCGAGCGCCGGACTCTTTACGCGATTCTCTCGAAACCGATCGGCCGCGGCGAGTTTCTTTTGGGCAAGTATCTCGGCCTGTGTCTCACCCTGCTGGTCAACGTCGCCATCATGGGCGCGGGAGTGTCGCTGGCATTGGTTTATGTGAAGCGCGGGTGGGACCCGTTAGTAGTGCGGATCTGGCCGGCGATTTTTTTGATCTACCTTGAGTTGGCGATCCTGACGGCCGTGGCCATGCTGTTCTCGGCTTTTTCATCACCGGCGCTGTCCGCCCTGTTAACGTTTTTCGTTTTCGTGATTGGACATTTCAGTGCCGACCTGAAGACCCTCGCGAACTCGATGGGCAGCGCGCCGACCCGTTGGGTTTTTGCCGGACTCTATTATCTGCTTCCGAATCTGACGAACTACAACGCGATTACCGCCGCCGCGCACGGCCAGGCGCCGGACGGTCGCGCCATGTTGGCGGCCGCCGGCTATGGCTTTATTTATGTTGGTGTGTTGCTGGCCGCAACCGCTCTGATTTTCAGCCGGCGAAATCTGAAATGAAACGAGATTATTTTTTGGTACTGGCGATTGTCGTGGGGCTACCGGCTGCGGCTCTGTTGACGCGCTGGAACGATCAGCACAGTGACGCTCCAAACGAGCAGTTTGCGGAAGAGCAGTTATACCTGAACGGACCGGCGATGAAGCGAATCACGCTGGCTTTCAACGGCGTGGCCGCGGATTGGTATTGGCTTAAGTCGCTCCAATACCTGGGTCGCAAGATCGTGAATTATGAGGACACACACGCCGGCAGCTTTAGCTTGAACAATCTATCTTCGCTGGATCTGCGCTTGTTGCCGTCGCTGCTGCGGATGACCACGACTCTCGATCCTCAGTTTCTCGAGCCTTACTACTACGGCGCTTTCATCCTTCCCGATCTCAATCCGGATGAGGCCATCTCGCTGCTAAATCAGGGTATCGCCGCCAACCCCGACAAGTGGCGACTTTATCAACATCTCGGTTACATCTACTGGCAGCGTGGCGACTATCACAAGGCGAGCGAGGTGTACGCCGCGGGAGCCAGGATACCGGGCGCGCCCCCATGGATGACGGCGATCAGCGCACGCATGAAGGCCGAAGGCGGCGCCGCCCAGGCGGCCCGTGAAATGTATATTCACCTTTCCGAAGCGTCCGACGATGCGAACGTGAAGGAGATGGTCAAGACGCAACTGATGCGGCTGGATTCAATCGAAGAGCGCGATAGGATTCGCCGAGTCCTGTCAGATTTTTCGAAGCGGACCGGCCATTGCGCCTCTTCATGGAAGGAAATAAGTTCGGCGTTGCCTGCCGCCGGCTTGCGAATTAGCGAGACCGGCGCGCCGCTGGATCCGGGCGGCGTGCCGTATAAGTTGACCAAAGAAGGTTGTGATGTCGATCTCGATGAAAACTCGCCGGTGCCACACCGTTGAGGGTTCGGCGACAATTCAAAAGGACCTTACTAACTAGAAACTTCACATGAAGAAGACGAAATCGAAGTCACCAACCGAGAAGCAACCCAAGCCAGTGCGCGCGGACACCGAAACGTCGCAGTTCGGCGAAATGCTGACGGACGGCCGCGCGCTCTTTCTGATCGCCGCGGCCACGATACTTGTCTATGCGAACTCGCTCAGGGGTGAGTTCGTCTTTGATGACTTGAAACAGATCGTCGGCAACCTGCAGATCCATTCATGGGGAAACATTGCTCACGCGTTTACCAGCGCGGTCTGGGATTTCCAACGCGACACCAGCACTTTAGATCTTCCGCCCCCATACTATCGGCCCTTCTTCACGATCTATCTGATTGTCGGCTATCACTGGTTCGGTCTCTGGCCTGCCGGTTGGCATCTGGTCAGCATCGCAGCGCACACCGGCGCTACCGTAATGGTTTATTACCTGGCGAAGCGGCTGCTCAAGGATCGTTTGCTCGCGGCCATCACCGCGTTGCTATTTGGGATTCACTCCGCGCATGCCGAGTCGGTTGCCTGGATTAGCGGCATACCCGATCCCATGATGGCGCTCTTCTTCATCCCATCGCTCATCTGGTATGACAGATTTCGAACCGAGGGAAAAAACAAATTCCTTTGGCTATCAGTAGCCGCATTTGCCGTCGCCGTGTTCTGCAAAGAGACTGCGCTCTGTTTGCCGGTCTTCATCGCGTTCTGGGAAGTCTGTCTCAAGGAAGGTAAGTTCGCCGAGCGGGTCAAGCGGACAGCTCTGATCCTCATGCCGTACGCCGTTGTTTCGGTCGGTTATCTGGCGGCTCGCATCGCGGTGCTGGGCCGAATCGGTTGGAAACATCCCGCCTCGGAAATGATTCCGGATTATCTGATATGGATGACGGCTCCGTTCTCGCTCGTCACTTACATTCGCCATCTGGCAGTGCCCTATAGTCTCAGCATTGTCTATGGTACTTCTTTCGTTAAGGGCTTGAGCGACCCGCGTTTTGTTTGGCCGGTAGTTTTTCTGATAGCATTGGCGATCTTGCTCTGGGTGGTGCGCCGCAAAATCTCGCGCGAGGCATGGCTGGGCATTGGCCTAATCGTGATACCGCTGCTGCCGGTCCTCAACCTCAAAGTTTTCCATGAAGAGTACGTGGTGCAGGATCGCTATCTCTATCTTCCTTCAATCGGATCGTGTCTGCTGCTGGCGCTTGGTTTTCGCTGGCTGCTTCAGCGCCGAAAGGAACTCGCAACCGCGCTTCTCGTGATCGTCGTAGTATTACTGGGTTACAGCACCATCGCCCAGAACAGAGTTTGGCAAAGTTCTGCGGCCCTCTGGCGGCAAGCAATTACTTACGCGCCGACTTTTTGGTCGACCCACTACAACCTCGGCCTGGCTCACATGAACAGCAAGCAATACCCGGCGGCGGAAGACGAATTGAACCGGGCCCTGAAAATCAAACCGTTGCCGGTCATTTACAACAACCTGGCCATGACATACCTGGCCGAAGGCCGCAACGAATTGGTCGAGGATAATCTGAAAAAAGCTTTGGCCATGGATCCAACTTTCCTGGATGCCCATAACAACCTGGGAACGTTGTTGTATGGGCGCGGAGATTATCAGGGATCGCGCAATCAGTTTATCGCGGCCCTGAGGATCGATCCCGCATCGCCGGCGGCTCGGTTTAATTTCGGTCTAAACGAAGAGGCTCTGGGTAATTACCCGTCGGCTGCGGCGCAGTATGAGTACATGCTGAAGCGGAACCCGGAGGACTCGGAAGCGCGTTTTCATCTGGCGTTGACCTACGCCCGCATGAATCGCAAAGACGAAGCGCAAGCCGCGCTGCAGACGGCAATGCAGTATGAGCCGAATCCGGATCGCCGGGCGGAAATGAAAAGCGAATTTGAAAAGTCGAACCAGCGTTAGTCTGCCGGGGCGTTGTCAGCCCGGATACAGGTGTCTAGAGTACCGACTTTAGTCGGGCTTTTTGCGACGGGAAAAGAGCCCGACTGAAGTCGGTACTCTGTACGCCTGTTTCCCAGGTTAAGAAAACTGCCCGAGTGTGAGAGTGTGAAATATGCCGACACCGATTGTCGAAATAGAAAACCTGACGAAGGACTACGAAACGGGTTTCTGGCGTAAGCGCAAGACGCGGGCGCTCGATGGCTTATCGCTTACCGTCGAGAGCGGTCAGATCTTCGGCTTCCTCGGCGCCAACGGCGCGGGCAAAACCACGACGCTGAAACTTCTGATGCGTCTGATCTTTCCTACTGCCGGCACGGCGCGCATCCTCGATCGCGACATCGGCGACGTCGCGATGCACGCGCGCATCGGTTACCTCCCTGAGAATCCCTACTTCTATGATTATTTGACCGCGCGTGAGTTCCTGAATTACTGCGGCCAGTTGTTCGGCCTGGATCGCGACACGCGCGAGCGCCGCACCCAGGAACTCCTGACCCGCGTCAATTTGGAAACCAAAGGCTGGGACCGGCAACTGCGCAAGTTTTCGAAGGGCATGCTGCAACGCGTCGGACTGGCGCAAGCGCTGGTCAACGATCCGGAAATTGTGTTCCTCGACGAGCCGATGAGCGGACTGGATCCCGTCGGCCGTCGTGAAGTACGAGATTTGATCGCTTCCCTGCGCACGCAGGGAAAGACGGTTTTCATGTGTTCGCACATTCTTTCGGACATTGAGGTGCTGTGCGACAGCGTGGCCATCCTCAAGCACGGCCGCCTGGCCCACGCGGGGTCGCTGGCAGAACTGCGAGCAAACGAAGCCAATACGGTTGAAGTCATCGCTATCGGGGCGGACGCTGAGGTTTTGAAGCGGCTGCTTGGTCAGGGGGCTACAGTCGCAACCACCGCCGGCGGCGTGCGAATTGAAGTTGCGGATGAAACCCAGGTGGACGAGGTAATTGCGGCGCTACGAAGCGTGAACGGAAAACTGGTTTCTGTTCAGCCGGTGCGGCAATCTTTGGAAGAGTTGTTTCTGGATTAGTAGCGAGCAAGAGTTAGAAGCTTTTCTATTCGGCCGCTCTTATTTCGTGCCCGTTCGTGTGATTTCGTGGATCGTTTGCTCTGCTAAGAATGAAGAACGATCCACGAAATCACACGAACGAACACTAACAATGCCAAATGAAAAATGCTAAATGAGGAATGGAAAATGATCTTTACTTCAGCGTAAATCCCGTAACTTCCATCTTAATATTCGCGCGGTCGTCGCTGTCGGTAAACCCTTCCAACATTACCGACACCTTCATGGTCTTGTTCGGATCGAGTTCGGACTGACGCGCGGGAATCACTACCACAGTTCTCTCTTTCACCGGTTTGCCATCGTGATCCACGACGACGCCTTTGATTTCCAATCCGGTGATCGTGCGTCCGGTAAGGTTGCGCACGGTCGCATGCAGGCTCATCACCGTATCGCCTAACGCCCGCTTGGCTTCATCAGCCTCTACCCCGTCCAACACGATCAGCTTGCTGTATTTTTCGAAGTCAGGCGCGCCCGCGCGAACAGCGCCCGCCAGAGTTGGGGGCGGAGTCGGCGCGGCGCTATTGCGCATCAACAAGTAGAAGAAGGCGGCAATGAACGCAGCCGCAAAAGCCGCCACAAAAATGATCAGCTTGCGCCGCGATTTCTCTTCCGGAATGCTGTGCTCTGCCGGCATGGGTTTGTTTGACGCCTATGTTACCGCAGATGTTCCGGCAGGGCGAGGATTAATGATCCTGGGGTAATCTCCTACTTTGATAAGCTGTGTTCAGAGTACCGATTTTAGTCGGGCGTTTGTTAAGCAAGCAAGAACCTAACTAAAATTGGTACTCTCAACCCGTTAGATTGGGACACCCTCCTTGGTCCTCGATTAGTTTAACTTCTGGGACTGATCCCAGAGCTACGGGGTATATACTCTGCATCGCGGACTTAGACCACGCGCTGTGAACTAATACGTAGTTCGGCGCACCCGGATGAGATAGGTTGCCGCCCCTCGAACGCAATCTGAAAAACATTCTCCGCAAAGACAAGACAACAGCGAGACAAACCACTGTTACCTTCAAAGTGGAGGAATTCAGAATAATGGACATCAAGAGAAATGGTTCGCAGCCTTCCGGCAAAGGACCCGCCGAGTATTTCACCGGCACTGTGCGCATTGACCCGCTCGCCCAGGCGCCCGCTCCGGCGCGCGTGCTCGCCGTCGGTGTCACGTTCGAGCCAGGCGCCCGGACAAACTGGCACGCGCATCCGCTCGGGCAGACCCTGATCGTCACATCCGGATGTGGGTGGGTTAAAAGCGAGGGTGGCCCGAAAGAGGAAATTCGGCCGGGCGATGTGGTCTGGTGCCCGCCGGGTGAGAAGCATTGGCATGGCGCCACTTCGACCACGGCCATGACGCACATCGCCATCCTGGAACACCTTGATGGCAAGACCGTCGACTGGATGGCAAAGGTCAGCGACGAACAATATCAGGCCGCGTGACACAATAAGATGTGACTACTACTCTGAGGAGACATAATGCAAAAGCGCAAACTGGGAAATGGCAACTTGGAAGTGTCGGCAATCGGGCTAGGCTGCATGGGAATGAGCTTTTCCTACGGTCCGCCCAGAGACAAGCAGGAGATGATCTCTCTACTTCGAGCAGCGGTGGAACGCGGCGTCACATTCTTCGACACCGCTGAAGTCTACGGCCCATTCATAAACGAAGAACTCGTGGGCGAAGCTCTGTCGCCGTTTCGTGGAGAAGTGGTGATCGCCACCAAGTTCGGGTTCAACCTCGATCCCAACTTCGATCCCAGAGGCATGGGCGGTTCGCCCGGCTTGGATAGTCGGCCAGAACACATCAAAGAAGTCGCCGAGGGCTCGCTCAAGCGGCTCAAGGTCGATGCCATTGATCTGTTCTATCAACACCGGGTTGATCCGAACGTTGCAATCGAAGACGTCGCGGCTGCGGTGAAGGACCTGATTCAGGAAGGCAAGGTGAAGCACTTCGGCCTTTCTGAAGCAGGCGTGCAAACGATCCGTCGCGCACATGCCGTTCAACCTGTTACGGCACTACAAAGTGAATATTCGCTATGGACGAGAACCCCAGAACTGGAAGTGCTGCCGACTGTCGAAGAACTTGGAATAGGCTTCGTTGCATACAGCCCTTTGGGTAAGGGCTTTCTGACGGGAAAGATCGACGAAGGCACTACGTTCGATAGTACCGACTTCCGCAACACGCTGCCTCGCTTTACTCCAGAGGCTCGGAAAGCGAATCAGACGCTTATTGATCTTCTTAGGTCGATCGGAGAACGCAAGAACGCGACACCTGCTCAGATTGCGCTCGCGTGGCTGCTTGCCCAAAAACCCTGGATAGTTCCGATTCCAGGGACCACTAAACTGAATCGGCTGGAAGAGAACATTGGAGCAGCGGCAGTAGAACTTACGCCCGAGGATCTACGCGAGATTGATAACGCGTCCTCGAAGATTACGGTACAAGGGGCTCGCTACCCCGAACAGCTGGAGCGAATGACCGGTCGCTGACCGTCGTCTCCCGTTGCATTCGGTAGCAGCCGTTCAATTCGTTGGACCGGGGAGCGTGTTTCGCAACTTGATGGTGCAGAGTATAGTGCCACTAAAAATCCAGCGAGAGAACAACTATGAAGGACGAGAATCAACAGAAAGACTTTTCGAAACCCATTCAGTTTGGATTGTTTGGCGTCGCCGGGGTCAGCGTCGTTTGCGCAGTGCTCCACGGTTTCTTTCCGGTTCAGCTCGACAAAACGACAGTGATGTTTCTCGCTGTCGCGGTCGTAGCCCTGGTGATTCATCAGATAACTGAGTTCAAGGGCTTTGGTATCGAAGTTAAGAAGGACGTCAAACAACTGAAGAAAGATCTTAGAGGCGTCGAGTCTTCGGTTGGGGACTTGGAAAAAGGTGTGGGGCCAGGTAGCAAGACTGCTATCGCGCCTACCCCTGCCGCCTTACCGGCGAACGAAGCGGCAGGTACTACGAAGACGCGGCCTATGGATGCCAATGATCCCAACAAGGGAAGGTTCGGAGGGTTGCCGGAAAGTGACGGACGCAGGCTCACCGCCACAATTGAGCCGATCGCAGGTCCAAAGAGTTCATTATGCCTGGTGAAAATCAAAGTTGTATCAACCGATCCGGCGCGGCCGCTGACCGGAAAAGTTAAGCTATACCTGCATCCGACATTCGGCCAGTGGTGGTCGAATGAGATCGAAGTAAAGGGAGGAGTGGCAGAGATGATCATTAGGTCCTATGGCGCCTTCACGATCGGTGCTGAGGCAGATGAAGGAAAAACACGACTGGAACTCGATCTGATGGATGTGCCGGGCGGCACGAAACGCTTCTACGAAGAATAAACCGGTTTCCCTCGAGGGAAATCAGCGCGACTACACCGCCGCACGTTGGACCCGGGGCGCGGATGGCGCGTTCTTCAATCGGCTTGTTGGATTCGACGTTGCTACTATTGTCGCGACCGGGGAATTCGATCATTCTCAGCATGAATTTTCATAGAGAACCTGCTCAAGAAAGTCGACTACTCGTTTGGTATATCAACGGTATTGGCTTCACGTCATTGCCATAGGTTTGCTTGGGTCATTAGCCCTATACCTGTATGGCGTTCCTTATGGCGTAGATTTGCCTCACCACTTTCGTCTGGCCCAGGGTTTCTTTGAATCAATTAAGGGCGGCGATTTCTACCCGTCATGGCTGGCCTCAACTAACGGCGGTTACGGCGATCCGAGTGTGAGATTTTACCCGCCGGCGCTCTATTCCATATTAGCTTTCTTTCGCCTGCTCACCGGGGATTGGTACGTTGCCACCCTGGCGACGCTCTCGCTGCTGACAGTGTCCGGGTGCGCCGGAATGTATCTATGGGCCAGCGCGCTGACCCGACGGTCTTATGCAGTCCTGGCAGCATTGGTCTATATGTTGTCGCCTTTCCATGCCAATGAAATGTACGAGGCAGGCATGTACGCTCAATATGCCGCCGCCAGTGTCCTGCCATTCGCTTTTGCTTTTACTGAACGAATTATTGCCAACGGCCGTTGGCGCGATGCCGGAGGACTTGGCATCAGTTGGGGGATGCTGATCCTGTTTCATCCTCCATTAGCGTTGCTCGGTTCGGTTGCGCTCGGGATCTATGCCTGCATCAGGCTCGCTCAATCCTTTAAATGGCGCTCGCTTTATCAACTCATTGCGGGCAGTGTGACCGGCCTGGCTTTAAGTTGTGGCTACTGGCTCCCGATGTTACTCGAATTGAAATGGAAGAGTCCGAGCGGCAGCGGCCAGGATACGTGGTTTGCTTACCAGAACAACTTCATCTTTCATCCTTCCCCTAACTCAATGGGAAATTATTGGATACCAATAATTACAACTGCGACCTTCCTGATGGCCATGCCGGCAGTTGTTCTCTTTGTCAGGCGTAAACGACAAGCTCTGGCTCCGGCGCTGGTCGCCTTACTGACGTTCTTTATGGCTACCCCTATGAGTAAACCAATCTGGGATGCGCTCCCGGCCTTACAAGAGACTCAGTTCCCCTGGCGTTGGCTGACTATCACCTCGGCATGTCTCTCGATACTTGTGGCTATCAGTTTGCCCGAGCTAGTTCAAATGTGGGGGACGCGAATGCGCCCGGTCTCTATAGCGTTGTTCGGAATCACAGTAATCGCGCTCAGTTTTACGGTCCTACAAGTAATCAGAGGAGCAACTTTCCGGAACCAGTCCGCTTTCGATCAGATGGTCGCTTCGCTGCCAGGGTCAGAGACCAATAAAGATTTTCTTCCGGTATGGGTTTCCGACAAGCCCGTGCCGATGAATCAACCAGTGGAGACGCCGGGCCGTGAGGTCCATGTGACTGAATGGTCTATGAAGCAGAAAGAATTCCAGATAGCAGCAGGAGCTTCAACCGAAGCACGCATTAGACTACTCTACTATCCATACTGGAAAGCGACATCCGAGGGGAAACAGTTAACAACAAGGCCGGCGAGTGATGGCGCTCTACTTATCAGCATTCCCGAAACAGCAACCTCGGTTATAGTCAACTTTGTCGAGCCTGGAAGTAGTTATGTTGCTGGAGCGGTTAGTATCCTCGGTCTATTGGCAATTGCGATCTTGTTCGCTATTGGCGGTGAACGGCTTTGCACAAAAGGAGCGTAGCTGAGTCCGCGTTAGCGGACGATTGAAAATAGCCCAGCGATGAAGAGGCTGTGTCAAAACTTAGTCTTACAGCGCCAACGGCGCGACATGTAATAGCCTGGGCCATCGGCCCAGGTGCAAGCCGACCAGCGTTCCGAGCGCTGAAGGCGCGGAATGATGAACATTTCGGATACCGAGTCGCCATTTCGCGCTTTGAGCGCTTGAACACCTTTACGCACTCTCACCCAGGGCGTTGCCCTGGGCTTTTACATTTCGCGCCTTTGGCGCTGGGAGCTCGAGTTTTGACACAGACTCTGAACTGCTGGGAAAAGGAGCCGGCGGATTTGTAGTCCGTGAAGCGGACGGCTGAGTGATAGCCAGCCGATCCTTTAATCTTTTCAGCCGTCCGCTTCACGGACTTCGTATCAGAGGCCGGCAGATCCCAGCGATGAATCGCTGGGCTACATTCAATCGTCCGCTAAACGCGGACTCAGAGGCACCGACTTTTTGGGCAAACCTAACACACTCTACCTAACGAACTGGCTTTGCCTAAAAATTGGATTGGGTGCGCAAAGATGAGTGTGTGGCAGGAGGCCCGAAGGGCCGTCAGGAAATAGCCACGCCCGTAAGGGCGTGGTCGGGACGATACAAAAAAGTTTCGGAGGCCCGAAGGGCCGGCATATCCCATTGCGGTGTCAACGTTTCGTGCCGCACCTTCGGCGCTCACTTGTCTTGATTGGCTCTCTATCCACAACCTGACGGTCGTGGCTATTTCCTCCCGGCCCTTCGGGCCTTAGGTCATAGGGCGCCTGAAGGAAGAGTTTCTGGGCAAAGCCTAACGAACAAAATAATAAGATGATTGGTTAATCGACCATGTACGTCTAATGGTTTAAGGAGCCAATCAAATGACCAAAGCATTCAAAGGCGGCATGGTAACGTTATTCACTGGTCTCTTCCTGGCAGCAGTGGTTCTCTTCCCGGCCTCGATCATGGCCCATCCCGGATCGGGCATCGTGGTTGACAGGCACGGTGAAGTCTATTTCATCGACACGGGAGCAGGCGTGTGGAAGATCGACTTACATGGCAAGCTGACGCGCCTGCCGGGGCCGAGGTTCCACTGGATGGCTATCGACGCCGACGACTGCTTCCGCAGTGTAACGCTGCCGGCGGGCGCACGCGGAGATATCGAGCGGGTTGGCGCGACGCCGACGCTTCTCGTCGCCAGCGACTATCCGATCGCGATCGGTTCAAATGGCAGCTTGTTCTACCCTTCCTACGCTTCGGGTCCGGGTTTGCAGATGATGGAACTGACGCCCTCGGGCCGGACAACTGTCCTGACGAATCTGGCTGGGGCGGGAGGTGGAGATCTCAGGCACGTGAACGGGCTCGCGGCCGGCCCTGACGGTTCGCTCTACTACAGCGAAGACAACGCGATCCGACTGGTCAATGCTCGGGGGCAGGTTTCAACCGTCGTCGCGAATCTCACACTTCCCACTTGCGTGTCGATTCCCGGCACCACGCGTCCGATGCTGCGCGGACTCGCAGCAGATAGTCACGGCACGATCTACGCGGCTGCGAGTGGTTGCGGCAGCGTGCTCAAGGTTACTTCGCGAGGACAGGTTACAACTCTGCTGCAGCTTCAGAGCCCGTGGACGCCCACGGCGGTTGCCTTATTCGGCAGCGACGTCTATGTGCTCGAGTACTTGCAAACGGCTGCCTCGATGGAACCAGAGGATCGAAGCGCATGGCTGCCGCGTGTCCGCAGGATCACAGCCGATGGGCGCAACAGTATTATTGCCAGCGTTGACCGGCGCTAGGGCTGGTTGGTGGCGTTGTGATATGAGGTGTTTAGAGTGTCAACTTTTAGTTGGGTCCTTTCTCGCACTGAATAAAAGCCCGACTGAAGTCGGTACTCTGAACACCTGTAAGCCAGCGACTGCTTGTCGCTAATCTTCTAAGTCATCAAATCAACTGCGAGTGCTACAATCCAGAAAGCTCGACCGCTGCGCAAAAGTTAGTAGCCTACTGTGAGGAAATACAGATGAAAATCGCCATCGGCTCTGATCATGCCGGATTCAACTACAAAGAGAAGATCCAGCAATTCCTCAGTGCTCTGGGGCATGAGGTTGTGGACTTCGGCACCGACTCGGAGGAACCGGTCGATTACCCTCTCTTCATCCGTCCGGTCGCCGAAGCAGTGGCGCGTGGCGACGCTGAGCGCGGCGTAGTCCTCGGCGGCTCGGGTAATGGCGAAGCGATGGCTGCCAACCGCGTCAAAAAAGTCCGTTGCGCCCTCTGCTGGAATGTAGCATCAGCACGGCTGGCACGACAGCACAATGACGCCAATATGATCTCACTCGGCCAGCGGATGATCTCTGAGGAGGAGGCGCTGAAGATTGTGCGCGTATGGCTCGAGACTGATTTTGAGGGCGGACGGCACTTGCGCAGGATTCAACTGCTTGATCAGGAGTGAACAACGAAAGATAGATTTACCAGATGCCGTAACGCCCCCAAGTCTAGTAAAGCGAATGGGCGGGCTCATAAGTCATTCAACCGCAGCGCGGGTCGCATGTTGCTTAAGAATATCTGAACAAGTGTCTTCGACGCGTAGGGTCGGCATGACTTTAGCCCGGCGTTTCAACGCCGGGATCAGGCTATTAGACGGCCTTGTCGCGTAGCGACAATTGAATTCGCATTTGTTTCAGCCGTCGCTACGCGACGTGCATGCTTCGTTCGCCTTTCCCCGGCCTTGAAAGGCCGGGCTAAATTCACATCGACGCTCCGCGTCGAACACACTTGATCAGAGCTTCCCTTAGTTTCTCTCATGACCTCAAGGTTTTCCACAAACGCTGCGGCCGGTGGACCCGCCGTTGCGCAGAAACTCGTAAGGGCCGGAAAAGCGTCGGGCGGAGAAATGGGCTGTGCCGCCATACATATCGAGACCGGTCGTTGCATCACTCTGAAAAGCTCAGAGCGTTTCCCGATGGCCAGCACGTACAAACTTCCCATCGCGATCCAATTGTTGACGCTCGTAGACGAGGGGACAGAACAGCTCGATCACATAATCAAGCTCGAACCGAAAAATATTCGTCCGGGCGGTGAACCCTTAACTGACGAGTTCAAGTTCGGTAAGTCACCTGTATCCGTACGTGATCTTCTCGAAATCATGCTGACAGTCAGTGACAATACCGCTTCCGATCTGATCTTGCGTTTGGCAGGCGGCCCTCAAGCCGTGACTGCGCGCATGCGATCGCTTGGCATCGGGGACATGTCGATTGATCGCTCGACTATTGAACACGTCTTCGACATGTTCGGCTTGCCGCTTGCCGCCGCAGAGTGAGTGGGGACCGGGCAGGTATGTAAACGTCCTGACTGCTGTCCCAGCCGATAAGCAGCACGCTGCCGCAGAGCAGTACGCGCGCGATCCGCGCGACACATCAACGCCCGAAGCAATGGCATCCCTGCTGGTTCACGTCTATCGGAAAAATCTGTTCAAGCCGGAAACGGCCAAATTGCTGCTCGGCATCATGCGTCGCTGCGCAACAGGTGGTGCGCGACTGAGAGGCCTTCTTCCAGCCGGAACTGAGGTGGCGCATAAGACCGGAACCGCTATGGGAATCATCAACGATGTTGGGGTCATAACACTGCCGAATGGCGCCGGACATATCGCGATAGTTGTATTCATCAAAGGCTCGAAATCACCCATGGCGGAGTGTGAGCATTCAATCGCGGAAGTCGCGCGCGCCGCCTACGACTATTTCTTATCCAGGCCCTCGGGCTTTGCCCAAAAAGTAGATTTCTCAGTCCGCAAAGCGGACGAATGATAGTAGCCCAGCAGTTCACTGCTGGGAAAAGGAGCTGGAGGATTTGTAGTCCGTGAAGCGGACGTCTGAATGATAGCCATCCGATCCTTAATCTTTTCAGCCGTCCGCTTCACGGACTTCGTGTCAAAGGCCGGCCGATCCCAGCGATGAATCGCTGGGCTATTTTCAATCGTCCGCTAAACGCGGACTCAGAGGCACCGACTTTTTGGGCAAAGCCAGGCCCTCGGATAATTAGCAACGCTATCGCCACGTCCGGTTAACTCTGACTTTAGACAGCTTCGCCTCTCGATGTGAATTCCATGCCAACAATTGCCTTTGGAGGAAACGTATTAGCGATACTGACCGGCTTTGTTTGGCTGATTGTCTTTGCCTGGCTCATCAGTATGATTCTCACGGTGTATGGTCTGGCTCGCCAAAAGCGCTTGTCGCCAGCCAATCATTTGCGTATTACGGCGAGCGATGCGCCGCTGGTATCGGTGCTTGTGCCTGCTCGCAACGAACAGAATCGTGTCCTGGCAGACTGTATTCGCTCCATTCTGGCCCAGGATTATGGACGGTTTGAGGTGATTGCCGTCAATGACCGCTCGACGGACGGAACGGGAGCGATCTTGAAAGCACTCGCGGAAAGCGATGAACGCTTGCGTGTCATTGAAGGCGAAGAACCGCCGGCCGGATGGCTTGGCAAACCCTACGCCATGCAGCAAGCGCTCAATCACGCACGCGGCGATTGGATACTGGCGACGGATGCAGACATGATCTTTGACAAGGCAGCCTTGCGCACCGCAGTGGATAGAACCTTTGAACGGAAAGGTGATGCCATGACGCTAATCCCGCACTTTGAAGCCAGTTCATTTTGGGAGCGCATCATGATACCGACCTGGGCGTGGGTACTGCTGATGTTCGCTTTGCTTGGGCGCATCAGTAACCCAAAGACGCAGGGAGCTGTGGGCATCGGCGGTTTCTTTCTTATGCGCCGCGCTGTGCTCGAGCGCGTCGGCGGTTACGAAGCGTTGAAGGATGAAGTGCTGGAAGACGTGCGGCTGGCGGAGATGATCAAGCGTTCGGGTGCGCGTTTGTTTACCGAGTATGCGCCGAAATTGCTCAGCACACGCATGTATCGAAACTTCGGCGAGATGTGGGAGTGCAGCACTAAGAATTGGTTCTCGGGGATGAAGTTCTCTTTGTCCTTTGCGTTGTCGGGCGTCTGCTCTATGTATTTGATTTCTGTCGCGCCACCGCTCATTGCGTTAGCGTCCGCGATTGGGATTGCCGCAGGCTTGAACGCAGACCTTTGGCTATTGTTCCTTCCGGCCGCCTTGTCATGGTTGCTGCAAGTTCTCGTCCTGGCGATGGTCAGCCTGCGCTCCGAAGTTTTTCCCGTCTATGCGTTGACGGCGCCACTAGGTTTAAGCTTGCTCTATGCGATGTTGTTTGATTCGAGTATCAGAATTACCACCGGGAAAGGCGTGACCTGGAAAGGGCGTAGAATTTATGAGAGTGGAGGAGTTCGCCCGCCGCGACTTGGCGCCGTCGCGCCTCATGTTCGCGCCCGGTAAAATCGATCGTTCGGTGTTTTAATATTTCGGTAAACGACCTGAATAGATGAAGCTATTGATTCTTGGCGGAACCAGATTTGTCGGTCGTCATTTGGTCATGGCGGCCCTCGCGCGTAACCATGAGGTCACACTTTTCAATCGCGGCCGGCATCCGTCTGCGGCTTTAACAAGTGTCGAAACGATCTACGGAGATCGCCACAGCAATTTGGCCAAACTCCAGGGTCGCCGTTGGGATGCAGTCATTGATACTTGTGGATATCTGCCGCGCACCGTCAGGGCATCAACAGAGATCTTGTCTCATTCGGTAGACCGTTACGTTTTTATTTCCAGTCTTTCCGTCTATGCAGATTTTAGTGTTTCCGGTATAGACGAAACTGCGCCTCTCGCGACGCTCACGAACGAACAATTGGAAGAGGCGAACGCAATCGATTCATCAGGACAAGCTTCGGCAGTGACTTATGGAAAAATGTATGGCGGGTTAAAGGCTTTGTGTGAGCAGGCGGCTGAAGAAGTCCTGCCCAATCGAGTCCTTATCATTCGTCCCGGTTTGATCGTGGGTCCTTATGATTATACCGATCGATTTACTTTCTGGGCGCAGCGTATCGCTAACGGCGGCGAAGTATTGGCTCCGGGTCGGCCTGACCGTTACGTTCAGTTTATCGATGTCCGCGACTTAGCCGAATGGATTGTGAGAATGATTGAACGCAGAGGAACGGGCGTCTATAACGCCAACGGTTTGCAGAACAACTTGACGATGGCAAAGGTGCTTGAGGAATGTAAACTGGTGAGCGGTAGCGATGCTTCTTTTACCTGGGTCAGCGAAGAATTTCTGATGCAAGAGAAAGTCGTTCCGTGGAGCGAAATGCCCCTTTGGATGCCGGAACAAGGTGCGCCGCATTTGAAAGGCTTTATGTTCATTAATTGTGTAAAGTCGGTTGGTGCGGGTCTTAGCTTTCGCCCTCTGAATGACACGATCAAAGATACGCTAGCCTGGTTCGAAGCAAATCGCGTCGATGAAGAATTGAGCGCTGGTATCGATAGGGACAAAGAACAAAGGTTGCTGCGTAAATGGCACGAAACGCATTGACGTGTACGCCACACTTACATTCGGCGCGGAGCCTTTTTTTGCCACGATAGAATTCTGATGGAACTCAGTAGCTGGATGAACGGTGAAACTTGTGATCTCTTACCTATCCGTTGAGGTCTCGTTCAATCTTAAAATAGAAATATTCTGATGAGCGTCGCTCTTGTTCGCGATGTAAATTCTCGAGACTAAGAAGATAAGCGCGACCGGAAGAATTACCTTCAGAAGTGAAAGGGCACCTTGCAGGAAAACAGCTTCAGTATCGCTGATGTCCCAAGTTCTTGCACCGAAACAGTCTGTTTCCATGATGCATTAGATGCTTGCGTGTTTGAAATGTCCCAAAGAGATCATAAGCGGCGGCATAACAACTCATCGCCCGAAGCGCGTGACGGCGCACTTCTCAAGCTTATTCGTAGAAACGATCCCCAATCCACTTGAACGCTATCGCCGCTGGGTATGGAGAAGAACAATCGCGACACTTCACCTCATGTGTGGTCTGCCCTGCGCCGGAAAGACCACCCTCGCAAAGCAGATCGAACACGAGCGTTCAGCGCTGCGGCTGACGCCCGACGAGTGGATCATCCGTCTGTTCGGCGCCGACCTTTCGTTAGAGACGCTGGACGCAGCTCGCGATCCGGTCGAAACAGTGTTGTGGGATCTGGCGGCGCGGCTTCTGGTGCTTGGCGTCGATGTGATTCTGGACTTCGGTTTCTGGTCACGCGCGGAACGAGACGACTTTCGATCACGGGCCGCACAACTGGGTGCTCGCAGTGAGCTTCATTTTGTGGACGTGTCTGAGAAAGAACTCCTGGCTCGGCTCGCGGCAAGGAACGCTCAATTACCAACAGGGACGTTTTGGATAGACCAAGCTCGGCTTAGCCTGTGGTCGCGTCAGTTTGAACCTCCAACTATGGACGAACTTCGGAAGCATAAAGAAGAGGGATAAAGCCTCATTGGACCGGAGCATTGGCTGCGTCTGATAGATCGCGGCTCCCGGTAAAATTGATGCTGACGCTTAAAGGGAGGAGTTTCTTGATTACTCAGGATGAAACAGGTAGGTGGAGCAACCGTGCTCAGGATGCCATCACGCTGGAGCCCTACGATCCCCGTTGGGCCGATCAATTCTCTAACGAGCGACGCGCCATACGGGAATGCGTAGACCTTTCAATACCTTTAGTCATAGAACACGTCGGTAGTACGGCCGTCCCGGACTTGCCATCCAAACCCATCATCGACATCCTGATTGGCGCATCGGTCCAGGATTGGCCGGCCATTGTCGAAGCACTCAAACGCATCGCCTATGTCCACTGGGAGGATAACCCGGAGCCCGATCGCGAGTTCTTAGTGAAGGGGATGCCCCCTTTCGGTATCCGCCGGACCCACCACGTCCACATCGGCGAAGTCGGCGGTCGTCTCTGGGAGCGGATACTTTTCCGCGATTATTTAAGACACCACGCGCAAGATCGGATCGCCTATGCAGATCTAAAAAGGCGTCTCGCCGCCGACTATCCACATGACCGAGAGGCTTATACCAACGGCAAAGACGAGTTGGTTGCAGACATCATGACTCGAGCAAGAGTTTGGCGGCGCGCCTAACCGCGGTTGCTTCCGCAGACGACTCGAATAGCTTGGCGCAACCATAGCCATACCAGGCACGATATGAAACAGTGCAGTGACAGGCTCCGTACTACTTGTCATGAACCATCATCAACTCGACCAGAGTTACCGTAAGGGCATCTCACATATTTATGTAGTTATCCTTCTCTTGTTGGTACTAGCGGCGCCGGCGGCAGCCCAAACGCAGGTGGAGGTTGATCTGCTGGTGCAGAGGGGCCGCCAGCAATTCCAGGAAGCGCGCAAGGCTGGAACCGAGGAAGCTTATCAGAAAGCTGAAGCAACTCTCGGCATTCTCCATCTCTGGGTTCTGCTCTATGAAGAGCGAAGTCTGAAACGGCGATTTGGAGCACCATACGAACGATACTGCCAAAGAGTGTCGCGTTGGATTCCGGGGTTACCTCGTAGCAGTGGAGTAACCGAATAACCAGCGAAGCCAGGACTAACTTCGAATATGGACTACGACGCGAGTGACATAGCCGTTGCCTACGACCTTGGCCGCAGTCATGGACCAGAGGTTCTGGATCTTTGGATGAGCACGGTCTCGTCATACCTGGACGAGCGGGCAATCACGAGCATCCTCGATCTCGGTTGTGGCACTGGGCGCTTTTCAGAAGCGCTCGCAGTTCACTTTGATGCGGAAGTCATTGGCATTGACCCTTCAAAGAAAATGTTGGAGCAGGCCCGAAGCAAGCAAACTGATCAACGGGTTCGATACCACGTTGGCAGCGCAGAAGCGATTCCGTTGCCCGACGAATCAGTCGACCTGGTTTTCATGTCAATGATTTTTCATCACCTCCAGGACCCGGCACTCGCGGCGCGCGAGTGTCGCCGGGTGCTGCGCAACGGAGGGACAGCATTCCTGCGAGCCGGCACTCGCGAACGTATTTCTTCTTACCCTTATGTTGATTTCTTTCCGGCCAGCCGGCAGATCCTGGAAGGCTGTCTCGCAAAATGCAAGGATGTCTGCCAGGTCTTCGAGACAGCCGGTTTCCGCACTGTCGCAGTCGACGTTGTCACCCAGGAAATCGCGCCCACCTTTCAGCGCTATGCCGAGAAAATATCCGCCGGTGCGGATTCAGTCCTGGCCAGTTTGAGTCAAACCGATTTTGAAGCGGGGTTGGAAGCGTTGCGCTCGCACGCTGCGCGAGTTGATAGCGAAGCCGTCTTTGAACCTATCGACGTTTTCGTTTTTCGATGAGAATTGACGTGGGAAAGCAGGTATAGAAGATCTCGCGTCAACACCAGGATTATTATCAGTGTCTGCTTATTAGCCGGGGTTGAGGATTCAAAGGCGTCAACTACAGCCGCGGAGCGGCTCACCAGTCAACAACCTGACACGACGATTGAGTGACCAACGAGACATGAACCCTCGCACACATGCGCTCGCAGAAAAGCTGTGGCACTACCTTCAATTGAACCAGCAGATCGAGAAAAGCGATGTGATTCTCGTACTTTGCAGCCATGACCAGAGAGTGGCCGAAAGGGCGGCTCAATTGTTCCTGGAAGAGTGGGCTCCGCTGCTGATCTTCTCGGGGGGTTTGGGATCGATCACCAGCAGAATGTGGACCGAGCCTGAAGCGGATCAGTTCGCGGCGATCGCCGTCGGCATGGGGGTACCGCCCGAGAAAATTCTGATTGAGAACAGATCTACCAACACCGGAGAGAACTTTCGGTTCACCAGGAAGCTCCTGGCTGAGAACGGAATCGATCCCCGGAAGTTCATCGTAGTGCAGAAGCCTTACATGGAGCGCAGAAGCTTTGCCACGTTCCGAAAAATGTGGCCGGAGAAGGAGGTGATCGTCACTTCACCTCAGGTCGCCTTCGACGAATACCTGGATTCGTACGCCAACAAACAGCTCTCAGTGGATGACGTCATCAGCATCATGGTTGGAGATTTGCAGCGCATCAAGCTCTACGCCGAAATGGATTTTCAGATTCCGCAGGAGATACCGCTCGATGTCTGGTCCGCTTATGAAGAGTTGGTGACGGCCGGCTATGACCGGCATTTAATCAGTTAGGTTGCGCACAGAAAAAGCCCTGCGCCGGCGGCACAATTACCGCCGGCGCGGGCCGGGATTTGGTTGAAGCAATCTAAATTAAGAAACCGTAAAGCCCGCGGACTTTTGATCCTTCTGCTCGCCTGCTTCGTCCATCAGGGTGACTTCGATCTTATATTTGCCTGCGGGAAAACCTGCCGCCGGGGGCGTGAAGGTAAAAGTCGCAGTACCGCTGCCGGGCAGATCGATCGTACTCTCTGGGCCTTTTTCGGTCGGGGCATCTTCAATCACCAAACGTCCCTTCACCTTAACTTTTCCGGGCGCATTGCTAATTGTCGCGACCGCATAGACGGTGTCGGCTGGCGCGAAGGTGCTGCTTTCGGTGGCGACGGCCTTATCTTTCCCAATCTTCAAGCTGCTGATATTGGCTGTGGAGGCGCTGAATTTACAGGCCAGAGCCAGGACTATAAATAGTCCCAGGCTCATCACAAGCATAGATTTCGATGTTCGCATCTTACTCTCCCTTTTGTAGCGTGTCGTGAAAATGTCTGACTTAGAATTGCCCGTCGATCTTATCTGTAAAGATGCTCCTCAGCAAGAAGCCGTTCAGTGGCTCGCGGGTGAACCAGCTACCCCTGTTCGTGTATGCTACCTAGTCTCGAGCGCTGATATGCTGCTTCAATTGGATACGGCCATGAAAACAATTGCGCGCGTCATCATGCTGGTGCTGTTACTGCCCGTGTGTCCTGCGGCTCAAACCGACGATACGTGGCCGCCGCTTAGTTACCTGAGAAGCGATTACAGGTCAGTCCGGGTTGTCGCTCATATCCGCATCCGCGAATCCGAAATAGTTAACCGGATTCCGGGGTATGATAACTGGCGGATCGTGGCGGAAGTGATCGAACCCTTCAAAGGCAAGTTCCGCAAGGGAGAAGTAATCGAATATTTTCATGGCGCGGAAGCACCTTCGAAAAAAGAGTTCTTCACCGGAGAGAAAATCGTCTTTCTGCTTGCCGAGTATGACAAAGAGAAGAAAGCGTTGAGGTATTCGGTTCTCGAGAATTCGACGTTGGCGCCTGTCCCAAACCGGATAAGGAAATTGCGACTAATCAAATCTTCTGCAAAGAAACGCCGGCGGTAGTAACGCAAGCCTTGTTCGGAGTGCCGCCTTGAGGCGGAATGATCGATGATTCGAACCTCCGCCTGAAGGCGGTACTCCGAACCCGGAAGGCTTTACCATGATTCTGGAAACCGATAGATTGCGACTCCGTCTGCTCTCGGTTGACGACGCCGAATTCATTCTGCGTTTGCTCAACGAACCTTCCTTCATCCAGAACATCGGCGACCGTGGAGTGCGCACTACCGATGACGCGCGCGCGTATATTCTGAAAGGGCCCATCGCCAGTTATGAAAAGTTTGGTTTTGGTCTGTGGATGGTAGAGACCAGGTCCGCAGCGGCGCCCATCGGAATCTGCGGCCTGCTTAAACGCGACGTGCTCGAGGACGTCGATATCGGATATGCGTTGCTCCCTGAATTTTGGTCGCAAGGTTATGCTTTGGAATCAGCTTCCGCAGTAATGTCGTATGCGAGTGTGAAGCTCGGCTTAAGGCGAGTGGTGGCCGTGACCAACTCCGACAATAAGAGCTCGATTCGCTTGCTGGAAAAGATGGGCTTTCAGTATGAGCGGATGGTGCGATTGTCGGAAGGCGCTCCGGAGATCAAGTTGTTTGCGCGAGATTGTCCGGGACCTTGTTGAACCTCAAGACGAATGCGAAATTGTAAATTGTAGGACAAGTTAACTGGCAAAAGCACTTCACCATTACTGCGGCTATTTGTTACATAAAAGTTAGTCTTGTCGCTCGTGTATGAATTGAGTATTGTAGCTTGGCCTATGAGCAGACCGACCACACTTGAGACTTATAAGGAGTGGGCTAGGAATACGCTGTCCGCTGATTTTGATGATGAGAAGAGCAAGAATCTATATGAGGTTAATCTGAGGGCGGCTTTTAATACAATTTCAGGACATGAATTCTTCAAACAGTTTGAGTCCAGACTAGGCGAATGGAATTTTGAGTATGAGAATTTGTGGCATTCCCAACTTCTCATGGACTTGTCCGCCCCCGAACTGCTAATCAAACCTTATGAATCTGCGATTGATAAATCATTCCGTGCGAACGTACTATGGAACACGAGATTTCCAGATCCTCCGCTGGACGGATGGGTCACGCCGGATAATTTGTTCAGGTACTTTAATGACGGTGTGCGAGGAACGATTGTCTGCAAGTTTATTGACGGGCCGAGTTTCGCTACCGAGAGACTCTCCCAGTTAGCGGCGCAATTGCACCTAGAAAATAGATGGTACAGTCAGGAAAAAGACGAAGGGTATTACGCTTATCATTTCTACGCGAAATTTGATGTGAATTTCTACGACGGACATTGGAAAGGTCAAAAATCGAAAATTGAAATGGAAATTCAAGTGACCACCCAACTCCAGGAGGTTCTTAGAGGGCTGACACACCATTTTTACGAGCAGAAGAGAGTGCAGCCTGATGCAGATACCTCAAAATGGAAATGGGAATACAAGTCTAATCGATTCCGAGCGAGCTATTTAAGTCACACCTTGCATTTGCTAGAGGCGGTGATAGTACAGTCACGAGACGAGAGCATGGAACCCGGGCGGGGGCCAGGAAAGGTGTAACCCATAACCGTGAATCCTCCAATTCTTGAAACCTATAGGCTTGTATCAATATTTAGAAAGATTGAGAACGGGGAAATTAGAGTTCCGGCCTTTCAACGATCATTTGTGTGGACCGAACAAGATATTCTCAAGCTCATCGAGAGCGTGTACAGTGGCTATCCAATAGGCACTATTGTTTTCTTGAGAGCGACGAGTAAGATGTTTGAGAGTGCCAGCCCCAGAATAACCGGCTTCCCCGAAGTTCCGGAACAATTCCCTGTTAATTTCATAATTGACGGAGTACAACGCCTCTCTTCTTTGTACAATTGTTTTCATTGGAAGTCGCCGGAGCAACCCGACAAGTTCAATATCGTATTCAACCTGGACACGGAGCAATTTGTTCACTATAGCAAAGACACCCTTCCCGAAAATTACATCCACTTGTCTTCAGTATTTTCCCCCGATGCGTTTTTTGAGCTTCAAAGTAAGTTCTTAAACAAAAAAGGTTTTGACAGGTTGGTTAGTGCCGCAACCAATCTGCACTTCAAGTTTGAAACATATGAAGTTACGACCATGATAATTAACGAAGATGATATCAACCAAATAATATCTATATTCGAATCCCTAAATAACACAGGTGTAAGATTGACAGGTGAGGATCTCACAAGAGCTGAAGCGTTGCGAACGAGCTAGACTTAACATAACCAATCTCACTGCTAACTTATCTAGTACGGGGTTCTAGTTGCCTCCCGGTAAGCCTGCTCAGTCGCTTCCAACATCCGTTCGAACGAGAAGCGTTCACGCACAGCGCGTTGGGCATTGTCACGAACACGGTCGCGTTCGTTCGGGTCAGATAATAGTTCGACGATCGCTCTGGCTAATGCTTCTACGTCTCCAATGGGAACCAGATGGCCGGTCTGACCATGATCGATGATTTCGCGGGCGCCTTCGGACATAGTGGCGACGACGGGTACGCCGCCGGCCATCGCTTCGACAATCGAAAGGCCGAAGGGCTCTGAGCGTGAAGGCGACACGAACAGATCAAAAGTGGGGAGAAGGTGGGCCACATCATTAACCCAACCAATCAAACTCACCCGCTGATTCAAACTGAGTTCGTCAATGAGCTTTTCGAGTCCGCGTCGATGTTCGCCGTTTCGTGATTTGTCTTCTCCGGCAATGATGAATTCGACATCGTCACGGCGGCTACAGACCGAAGCGGCGGCGCGGATGAAGTCTTCCTGACCTTTGATTGGCGCCAGATGACCAACCATCCCGACTCGTAGTTTTTTATCAGCGCCCTCGCGAATGGCAGCGTTTTCCCTCCCCTTTATGAATCGATCAACGTCGATGCCGTTATGAATACAAACAATCTTCTCCGGATCAAATATCCCTTGCGCCTGAAGTCCTTCAGCGACAGCTTGAGAGACAGCGATCACCCGAACGGTTCGGCGCAGCGTCAGCTTGTGAACTCTGCTCAGCGGAAACAGCACGTGACGAGTGAGCACCAGCCGCGCGCCGCCTCGCCGGGCGGCCAACGCCGCCAGAGGATAGTCACGCGCAACATGTGCATGAACAATCTCAATTTCATTCCGGCGGACGAAGCGAGCAAGTTTCAAAGCGCTCGCGACGTTCAGAGAATTGCGCATCGCGAGCTCCACGATGTTCTGTTTGGGCACAGACCGGAGTTCAGCCAATAGCGGCGACGCAGGAACCAACGCCGCGTAGACGTCATGACCGCGGCGGGCCAATCCATTGGCGAGATCGGCCAGATGTCTTTCCCCGCCGCCGAGTTGGCGCGCTGAACATATTTGCAGAATTTTCATCGAGGCATTCCATGGAAACTCTAGCACAGACGGGCCCTCCCTCACGGTCGGGCTTCTGACACGCTACGGCGGGAGTGTCCGAAGCCCGCGCGTAAGGAAGGGCCACACAAGCGACAGTCAACTTGAGCTTGGTGAATCGCGTATAGTACAAAGTAATTCCCATCCGCAACGAATCTTGTTGAATGGGGTTCCGTCTACGTAGCCAATCACCAGATGCCTTCAAACGACAGCGTCGAAACTCAATGCATTCTCTGCGCTCGCGCTCTGCGTCGCATCGGTGCGGACTTTACCGGCAAACAAATATACAAATGCGAGCGTTGTGAATATGTCACCACCCCGATCGCGGCCGCGGCCGAGACGTCCGCGCTTTATGACGATCCGGAATACTTCGATGGTTGGGGTTGTAACCTGGAGTTCGACTATGACCGTTTTGAACCGTCCGTTCATCGACAGGTCCAGGATTATCTCGACTTCATCAGCAAGCACACACAGGGTAAGTCGCTGCTGGATGTAGGGACGGGGAGCGGCCTCCTCCCGCAGATGGCCCGGACCCGCGGCTATGAAGTGGAAGGCACGGATCTGTCAAAGCACGTCAGCGAAAATGTCCCGGTGAAAGCCGGCTTTCCTATCCACCACGGCACGATCGAAGACATCAGTTTCAATCGGAAGTATGACGTCATCACGATGCTGCACGTCCTTGAGCACACCAGCGATCCCCTTTCGACCCTGAATCGATGCGGCGAACTGTTGAATGAAGGTGGCTACGTCGTCGTGGTGGTGCCGAACTATCAGAGCCTGGATTCGCGCATCAAGGATTTTCTTTCCGCATTCAAGTTGAAGAGCAGGCCTTACAAGCATCTGGCATTAGGACATCACAACTGGGTTTTCTCGATCAAGAGTCTGGAGATTCTGGGAGAGAAGAGTGGCCTGCAAGTTATGCATCGGCAAACCCAACAGCCCGCGTGGCGAGCCGGCCGTTGGCATCGTCTGTTTGAGCGCTACGGGTTGGCGACATGGTGCTGGATTGTTTACCGGAAAACTCTCTGATGCTGGGAGCGCGGACGGCCCGTCCGCACAGCGTGCATAGCACGCTCAATCTTTTCATGGCGCCGACAACGCAATGTTCGCGCTTCGCGCTCCGTGCGGACGGGACGTCCGCGCTCCCAGCAAAATGAAGCCTTTAGAATTCTAGAGACTGTTTTGATGTTGCTTAAAGAATGAAGCGCCCGCGCAATCCTAAGAAGAAACTATTGCTCGTCATGTTTGGGCTACTGTTCGGCCTGTTCATGAGTGAGATTTTCCTGCGCGTCATCGGGTATTCGTATCCGCTCTTTTATACAACCGACTATTACCGCGGTTTCGCGTTGCAGCCAGGCGTTGAGGGTTCATATCAGCGAGAAGGTGGATCGTATGTTCGCATCAACAGCGACGGTTTGCGAGACCGTGAACACGCGAAGGCCAAACCCGCCGGCACCGTGCGGATCGCAGTGCTCGGTGATTCTTTCTCGGAGGCCATGCACGTGCCGATGGAGCAAACCTTCTGGTCTCTGCTGGAACGAAAGCTCCAGGAGTGCAATGCCTTTCCCGGCAAGAAGGTCGAGGTGATTAACTTCGGCGTTTCAGGTTACGGCACCGCGCAGGAATTGATGACGCTAAGGCAGAAAGTCTGGGACTACTCGCCTGATCTGGTCGTGCTGGCGTTCACCACCTATAACGACATCTACGATAACTCGCGCGCACTGAGCCGAACTGAAGAAGTTCCCTATTTCGTCTATCGCAACGGCGCGCTGGCTTATGACGACTCGTTTCGTAGCTCGCGCACGTATCTCCAGCGCGACTCGAAACTAAACAGGTTGGGCCGCTGGTTGCATAATGGCCTGCGCGTAGTCCAACTGGTTCATTACGTCCAGTTCGTCGCCAAGCTGAAGCTGACTGACTGGAGAAACAAACGACGGATGGCGGCCGCGGCCCCGACCCAAACTGCAGCCGGATCAACCCCGGCGGTGCGCAACGCCGAAGACATTGGCATCGACAATATGATTTACATCGAGCCACGTGACGAGAACTGGAAAGAAGCCTGGCGCGTCACCGAAGGGCTCATCAAGCAGATGCGCGACGATGTCGCGCAAAAGAAGGCCAGGTTCCTGTTGGTCACTCTGAGTAACGCGATTCAGGTCTATCCGGATCCAATCGTGCGGCAAAAGTTTCTGCAGCACGTCGGTGCGGACAACATTTTCTATCCTAACCTGAGATTGAAGGTGCTGGCTGAGCAGGAGCAGATCAACTTCATAGACCTGGCCCAACCCATGCAGGTTTATGCGGATCAGAACAAAGTCTTCTTACATGGATTCGGGAGTGATATCGGGAACGGACACTGGAATGCGACCGGACATAAGTTGGCTGCCGATCTGATCGCTCAAAAGCTTTGCGGCAAGTAGTCGGGTCCGCCTTTGCGTCTTGGCGTGAATTAGTTTGCCCGCAGAGCCGCAAACGCGCCAAGTCGCCTTACTTAATAATCTCAAAGTCCATCCACTGAGTTACGGTCCGGTACTTCTCATCGGCCAGCATGTCTCTGACACTCACTTGCAGCACGTACTCTCCCGGCGTCAGGTCATTGCCGAGTTTTAACCCGCCACTGGTAATCAGCCGTTTCGGATCAACCACGCCCGTAAAACTGAGCGCGTTTTCTTTGCCGGTAAATACCGGTTGGCCGTCGCGAAACAGTCGCACCTGCGCAATCAACTGTGACTTGTTCGCGGCTTTGTCGAGGTGGGCGTTGTAAATAATAAAGAGATAGTCCATCAACATGCCGCGGCTGAAATGGCGTACGGCCGGACTAGCTTCCGGATTCTTCTGGTCAGCCGCTTCCTGATCCTGCGCCGCAGAGTTCGCGCCTTCCGCTGGTTGATTCGCGGCCGGCGAGGCAGAGGGCGCCGCGCCCGCGGCCTTCTCAACGGGATTCTCTCCGCGCACGACAATGCCGGAAATTGCGAGACGGTTTTTCTTGAGATCCGGAACTTCGATGAACTGGCTGGCCGAGCCAATTCGCGCCGTACTGGTGTCCCGGAAGGAAATTCGCAATTGGTAAGCGCCCGGCTTTTTGATTGGGACGGTCACGTAATAGACCAGGCCGTCGCGCTGGGCCCGTTTATACAATGCCTCGGGCAATTGCAGAGTATAAGTCCGACCGATTTGGTCCACCGGAACGCCGTTGTCGCCAAACGTCATGGCCAACACGTCAAAGATACATTTATGCATGCCGTCGGCTTCGGTGGTAAAGGTGAGGTCACGGGCGTCGATGTGCAACATCGAACGCATGATCGAACCTGCCTTCGCATCGTTTCCGAATAACGAAGTCAACTGAAGGTGGACGCCCGTCGCGCCGAACGGAGACGTCAGCGCGCCAATCATCTGCTGGGCCAATGTCTTTTGTACCGGAGCGGCTTTTGCGTCATCGCTGAAGCCCAGAAAGCCGTTGCGCATGCGCACGTTGAATTTTCCCGGGCGCGTGACTTTCAGTGACAGCTTGTGAAATGTGCGGCGCCCGGTTTTAGGATCGAAGGTCGAATTGTCCGGACGATACCCAATTAGGTAATAGCCTCTCTGATCCTCCAACACGCGGCGAATGCCGTTGCTCAGGTCGTTGTTATTCTTAATAGCGATACCGCCTGTTTGTTGGGCCAGATAATCCAATCCTTGTTGGGTTTCGAAAGCAGCGCTACGACGACTGCTCAACATCTCCTGAACATCGCCGCCTCCCGGGTTATCGGCAGCGGTCAACCCCAGGGTCTGCAAACCGGTAGCATTCATCGTATAGATTACAACTGAAGCTCGCCCTGCCTCATCAATCAGCCGGCGGAGTTTTTCCAGCGCCAGATAGTTGCGCGACGAGTCCTCGAGGTTGTAGATCCTGAACCCGTCCGATATCAGGAGAATTGACTTGCGGCCCGGGAGCTCGCGCAAACCTTTCACCACGTAACTAAGCGCGCCCAGCGTGCCAACCGCGAACATGTCCTCGCGAAACTGGTTCAGCTCTTCGTTCTTCGCATCTATGTCGGGTCCCCGGGGGCCGGGGGTTGGAGGCTCGAGCGCCGCGAATGCGCCCACTCCGCTTCGTCCATTCGAGTTCCATTTCACCCGCTCGATGGCCGCGTAAAGTTGGCGCTTGTCCGAAGTGAATTGCTGCAACGCGCCCATGCCGCCGCCGGTGCGAATGATGGCCACGAGATCGCCGGTCTGCATCTGCTCGTCGACAAATTTCTTCAGCGCGCGACGCACGAAATGAGTGCTCTCGAAAGAGAGTCCGAGATCGTCAACTACCAGCGCGATCGTGCGGCGAATGTCTCCGAGCTTCAGGCGAGTAGGCGGCGCCGGGGGCGCATTCTTCTCAACCGTCGCCGGCTTTTCCCGCGCCGGCGCGGCGGGGGTTTCAGTGACGTTGTAAGAAAAGTTCGTGATCTTCTGCTGCCTGCCGTCTTCCAGGATCTTGATTTCTTCAGGCTTCAGATCGGTTACGACCTTACCGTCTTTGTCGGTGACAACTGCATCAACCTGAACCAGGTTGGTCGTGATGCGAACGACCTCATCCGCTTCCGGCTTTTGGATTTCCTGAGACGGCGGCGGCGGTGGCGGCGGTCCGGTAGGAGTGGTGGCCGGCTGCTGCCCAAAAGCGCCCGAGCCGAGTTGCACGATTAGGATGATGGCAAGCAGGTGATGTTTCTTCAAGCGAGCCTCCAGTACGATCGAACTGGGTCAGCTTAATATGAAATGTTCGTCAAGTAAAAGACTAGAAATGGTGAGTGCCCGGCACAGTTGACTCCCGGCAGCCCTCACTAGCACCGTGGCTTAGCCCAGTGACTAAGTGGTTCGTTGAGGAAGCGGGGTACTAACTTCACCGGGGCTAAGCCATGGTGATAATGAGACAAACTGCCATTTCGCTATTTTGCGAGAATCTGTTCGTAGAAGTTTATGTACTGCGGAATGACGAGGTCGGTGCTATAGCGCGAGATCGCGGAAGCGCGCGCGCGTTTGCCCATTTCGCGACGCAGCGTGTTGTCAGTCAGAAGCTTCACGGCATCATTCGCCATCTTGTCGACATCGCCCACAGCGCTCAGAAACCCAGTCTCGCCGTCGTCAACAACTTCCGGCACGCCGCCTACGCGTGAAGCAATAACCGGGACCTGGCAAGCCATCGCCTCCAGCGCTGCCAGTCCGAACGATTCCTGCTCAGACGGCAACAGCAGTATATCGGCCGCGCAAAGATAATCGACGATGCGCGGCTGCTTACCGACAAAGACGCATTTGTCAGACACACCCAGACAACGCGCGCGATGGATGGCGTTAGTCCGCTCGCTCCCGTCACCGACCATGACCAATCGCGCGTCGGTTTGCTTCAACACTCGCGCGAGGATCTCGACACAATCGACCGGACGTTTGACGGGGCGAAAGTTTGAGACATGAACCATGATCGGCGCGTCGTCCGGCGAAAGGGTTTTACGCAGATCACAATCCACCTTGGGTTTGTATTCTGACGGGCAAACAAAGTTAGGGATCACCTGAATGCGATCGAACTGAAAAGTTTCGATGGTCGCTTGCTTCAGATAGTTTGAGATGGCCGTGACGCCGTCGGATTGCTCGAGCGCGTAACGCGTTATCGGCAGATAGGATCGATCCGCGCCCACCAGCGTAATGTCCGTCCCGTGGAGCGTGGTAATAACCGGCAGGCGACGATGAGGCTTCAGAGATTCGCGCGCCAGGATCGCGCTGATTGAATGCGGAATGGCGTAATGCACGTGCAGCAGATCGAGATTCTCGGTCTCAGCCACAGTCGCCATCTTCGTCGCCAGCGCCAGCGTATACGGCTGATGTTCGAAGAGCGGGTACGACATCATCTCGACTTCATGAAAACGCACGTGCTCGTTGAGTTCGGTCAAGCGTGTGGGCAAAGCCGAAGAGATGAAGTGCACCGTGTGCCCGCGCTCCGCAAGTTCCTTGCCCAGCTCAGAACCGACGATGCCGCTGCCGCCGTAGGTTGGATATACCGTGATGCCGATGTTCATGGATCAGTGAGCAGTATGCAGTGAGCTGTGAGCAGGAGGCAAACCGAGTCAGTGGGCGGTGGGCAGTGAGCAGTGGGCAGCAAGAATGAACCAGGTTGTTTTAGTGAGCGGCGGACCACTGACGCCGTCGCTATCTCGCTGTTGAGCCGCTCACTGCTCACCGCTAACTGCCCACTAATTAAGAGAGGCAGACGACCCTCGCAACCGTCTGCCTCGTCTCAGATGGTCTCACCTTTGAGAAAAGGGGCCAAGTGAGGCCCGCGAGTATATTCCGCAGCGCCACTCACTGCAAGGTTTTTTGCGAGACGAGGTCGCGAACCCTTCATTCCCGCCGGCCGTCGATTAGGGTTCTGGCGTCAAAGGGCTATAATGTACGGGAAACCAGGAAGGATTGTTGTCGGCGCTTTCGCATCTGAAAGCCACCGGCGCTCAATGAGGAAATGCCAAAAATCAGCGACATCCAGGAAACGCCGAATCCAAACGCGGTGAAGTTTATTTTGCGCGAGCCCGTGACCCACGGCGTCGCCCGACAGTTCGGTTCTGTCGATCAGGCCCAGAGCGATACGCTCGCCAAATCGTTGTTCGATGTGGGCAGTGTCGTGTCGGTTTTTTACATGGACAACATGATCACGGTCGAGAAGGAAGACCCGGCCGATTGGGACGAACTGTTGCCGACGTTGGCCGTGCCGATCCGCGCTGCCGAGTCAGTGGCTACCGCTCCGCCTCCTGGAACCGCAGCCGTTGGCGGCGCGATCGCGGCCGTCACCAGCGACGATCCGCGCTTACTACAAATCAACAACATCCTCGACGAAAAGGTAAGGCCTGCCTTGATGGGTGACGGCGGCTATGTGGAAATCATAGGTCTCCAGGAGCACACGCTCAAGATTCGCTATCAAGGCGCCTGTGGCAGTTGTCCCAGCTCGCTCTCCGGCACGCTCATGGCGATTGAGGGAATGCTGAAGGCGGAAGTCGATCCCGAAATGGAAGTTGTGGCGGTCTGAGCTTCTGATCCAAGTCCGTTTCCGCTCATTATCTTCTGGAACCTCGTCATCGTGTCGCGCGTGTTAACAATGTTCGTAGCGCGCTTAGGTCTTCTCAACATTCCGGAGGTTAAGAATGAATCGTCGTAGCCTGCCTGCCCTCCTCTGCCTGCTTTTCCTGTGCGCAGCCGCCGCAACTGTCATCGCCCAACCAAACGAAGCCAACAAACCTGCTCCCGCCAAGGAAGTAGCCGGCAGAGGCAAGGCCCCTGTCGATCCGGAAGCCGAACGAATCTTGAGAGAGCGCCGGGCGCAGGCACAGTCGCTTTTGATTTCCCTGGCCGCCGACGCGGGCGGCTACAACGATCAGAGACTACGCGCGCGTACCCAGGCACGGATCGCTGACGTGCTTTGGGATGCTGATCCTGAGAGAGCACGCAACCTGTTCCGCAAAGCCTGGGACGCCGCCGAGATTGTCGATCAGGGTGACCCACGCCAAGTCGTCGTAGATATGAAGCAGCCGGCCAAGGGCGGAAGCATTCCCGACACCGGGCCAACAAACGTGCGCAGCGAAGTTCTGCGTCTGGCGGCCCGACGCGATCGAGCGCTGGGCGAAGAGATGTTGGCGAAACTCAAAGTGGAAAAGGCGCGGGAGGCTGCGGAAGCCGCGGACAAAGCGAAGGGCGATCCCTATGACACTCCTGAAGGAGTCAGGCAGAGGCTGAGTCTGGCGCGTCAACTGCTCACAACCGATGTTGAGCGGGCTCTGCAATTTGCCGATCCGGCTCTGGTCACCATAACCCGAGAAGGAATCGATTTTCTGTCTTATCTGAGAGAGAAAGATGCTGTCGCCGGTGATCGACGATATGCAGGCATGCTCGCGATGGCCGCAGGCAATTTGCAGTCGGACGCGAACACGGTTTCTCTTCTTTCGTCTTATCTCTTCACACCCCACGTCTTCGTAACGTTCACTACCAACGGCGGTGCAAACACGCAATCATCGAGGAACCCCGAAGCTCCGCTGGTTGCGCCCGAGTTACGCACAGCCTTCTTTCGTACCGCAGCAGGGATCCTGCTGCGACCGCAAGCTCCTCCCGGACAGGATCAGACTTCGGCGGGCCTGCAGGGCAAGTATCTCATGATCAAACGCCTGCTGCCGCTGTTCGAACAATTCGCCCCCAGGGAAATGACGGAAGCGATGCGCGCGCAGATGGAGGCCCTGGGAACGGCTGTGCCTGAAGACATGCGGCAACGCGATGACAACACTTTGCGAGAAGGAATACGGCCGTCGCTCACCAACGACGATCGCGAGAAGGCCCTGCTTGATCGACTAGATCGTGCCAAGACGTCCGAGGAACGTGACGCGCTGTATGTTCAGTTGGCCAGGATCCGAGCCGACAATGGTGATATACGCGCCCGCGATTATGTAGACAAGATCGATGACAGCGAACTGCGTCAGAATACGCGTGCCTATACTGATGTCACCATGACTATGCGAGCTGTTGACAAGAAAGACACCGAACAGGCTTTGGAGTTGGTTCGAACCGGCGAGTTAACGCATCTGCAAAAAGCCTGGGCGCTGGCCTCAGCCGCCAAATTGTTGGCGAAGACTGATCACGAGAAAGCATTGGCAGTGATTGAGGACGCAGCCGCCGAAGCCCGTCGCATTGAGGGTTCTGATCCCGACCGGCCGCGCGCACTGATGGCCGTGGCGAATGCTTTGCTCGTTAACGATCGCAGCAAGACCTGGGATGCTACCTACGATGCCGTTAAGGCTGCGAACTCCGCCGAAGGTTTTACCGGAGAAGATGGCGTGCTCAGAGTCAGCTTTTTTACCAAAGCGATTGCTTCCATACACACCTCTTCAGCCCAGGACTTTGACGTGTCGGGCATCTTTGGCGAACTCGCAAAGGATGACTACAATCGGACGGTTGAATTGGCCCGGGGCTTTGAACGCGAAGCACCCAGGGCCAGCGCAGTAATCGCCATCGCGCGGGCGGTGCTGGAAGACAAGAAGAAGTAATCTTCTTACCTGCTTTAGTGCTGTCCTCAGAAAGGACAGACAATGACGAGCCGGCACTAGTCAGCTGCGGAGCGGCGAAAGATCTGTAGCCCACGGCGCGTCAGCCGTGGGTAACGCCGCACCAATCGAATCAGCCGCGGAGTGGCGGAACGAAAACGATCAGCCCATTATTTGTTTCGCCCCTCCAGGACTTTGAATATTACTCGACGGGATCCCGTGGCTCACGTCATGGGCTACAGATCTTTTGCCGCTCCGCGGCTCTGCAGAGCTATCTCCAAAGGTCAAAAAAATGATCCGTGCTTCCCTGCTAATCCCAATCTTTCTCGTCCTTCTTCCAACCGCCGTAGCGCAACCAGGAGAAGCAACCAAGACTACGGCAAAAACCACCGCTGCCAACAACAAGTCTGCCAAAGATCTTGAAGCCGAGCGAATCCTGCGCGAGCGCCGGGCGAACGCCCAGTCACTGCTAATCAGCCTGGCCGTCGACGCGCGCAACTTCAGCGATCAGGCGTTGCGGGCCCGCACCCAGGCGCGCATCGCTGACGCTCTTTGGGAAGTTGATCGTGAACGAGGACGCGCAATGTTTCGCGCCGCGTGGGACGCCGCCGAGATTGCGGACCAGGAAGGGCAGGAGCGTCTGCAGGAAGACATTCGTCAACAGCGAAGTAAGAACGGCGGTGGTGGCTATGCTGTGGCGTCGCCTCCAGAGATACGGAAAGAGGTACTGCGGCTGGCTGCCAAACGAGATCGTGCCTTAGGCGAAGAGATCCTGGCTAAGTTCAAAGAACAGAAAGCTGCCGAAGCCAAGAGTACTCGGCCAAATCCCCTGGTCGGCGATGAAGCGATTGGCCAACGGTTGGCTCTGGCGCAACAGTTACTCGAGGCCGGCGATACTGAGCGGGCGTTGCAATTCGCGGATCCGGTGTTAGGCGGAGCGAATATGCAATCCATTGAGTTTCTTACGGCTCTGCGAGATAAGGATGCGACCGCTGCCGATCAGCGTTACGCGGCGCTGTTGGCGAACGCGCCGGCCAACCCGCAGTCAGACGCCAACACTGTATCGATGCTTTCATCGTACATTTTTACGCCGCACATGTATGTTGCGTTTCAGGGTACCGGGGTTTCGAGTTCGCAAATGACGCGGCCGGCTGGTCCGGCCAACGTCCCCGCTGAGTTACGCGCGGCATTCTTTCGTTCGGCGGCGAGCATTTTATTGCGTCCGTTGGCGCCTCCCGGACAGGATCAAACTACGTCGGGCCCGGATGGACAATACATGATCATCAAACGCCTGATGCCACTGTTTGAACAGGGCGCGCCACCGGAAATGACGACGGCGTTGAAAGCTCAGCTCGAGGCTTTGACCACAATCGCGAGCAGCAGTGCGCGAGATCGTGACGAAGAATGGGTGCATAGAGGAATCGGTCCGGAAAAGCCGGCAGTGGATCGCGAACAAGCGCTGCTGGATCAGATCGATCACGCCAAGACTGCTGCTGAGCGAGATCGGCTCAACCTGCGAATGGCTATGTTGCTGTCGGACAAGGGCGACCTGCGCGCGCGTGACTACGCGGGCAAGATCGACGACACCGATATGCGCAACAGCGCTCGCGCATTTCTTGACTCTGCGATGGCCATGCAAGCCGTCGAAAAGAAGGATATCGATCGAGCCCTGGAGATAGTCAAGGCCGGAGAGCTGACTCACATTCAGAGGGTCTGGTTGTTGGCGCAAACCGCGAAGCTGGTCGTCAAAACTGATCGCGATAAGGCGCTCATGCTGGTCGACGACGCCGCAACTGAAGCGCGCCGGATCGACGGTTCTGATCCTGATCGGGCCCGCGCATTCTTCGCCGTGACCAACGCAATGCTGCTGATCAATCGCCTGACCGCCTGGGATTCGACGAGCGAAGCGGTGAAGGCCTCGAACTCTGCCGAGACGTTTACCGGTGAAGACGGCCAACTCACTTTCCGCCTCAACACCAAAGGCATGAACTCGGTTTACCAGAACTCGATACCTGACTTTGATGTGGCCGGCCTCTTCTCTGAGTTAGCCAAGGAAGATTATGAGAAAGCGGTGGAGTTGGCGCGTGGTTTTGAGCACGAGGCTCCGCGAGCCAATGCGGTAATCGCTATTGCGCGTTCGGTGCTGGAAGAGAAGAAGAAGTGATCTCCACTGTCCGCGTTTAGCGGCGGGCCAACGCCCGCCAAACTTGGATATGAGAAGTTTAGCTGACAACATTTGATTGAAGATGAGGACGAGCTACGTGCTTTTGGGGATGGCCTTCATTTCATCGTGCATTTTGCAACGCGGCGAAAAACGCCGGGCAGTAGCCCGCCGCCAAACTATTTTCAAACGCTAAGAATAGATATTCATCGGTCTGGTCAGCAGCGCAAACGGATCTTCCACATTCAAAGCCTCGCGCACATAGAACGCCTCGCCCGCATCCACCCCAATCAGCGAACCGTAGTAACGCATCCGATCTTCAATCTGTTTGAGGAACCCCTGTGCGCTGATTCGCGTCGTCGGTTCGTTTGACTGGGCGCTGTAGAACTGCGAAGCGTAGGCGCGAATCGCATTCATCTTACCTTCGGCAAACTCGGAAACATCCACGATAAAAGATGGGATGGTCAGTCGCGAATAGACCGCGTGGGCAATCGCCGGCATCTTGATCGCCGCCAGGCCCGCTTGTTCATCATAGCGACGAATCGTCGCCAAACGAGCAGCTTCGCGCACCACCCGCGCGGTGGCCGCATGATCGGGATGCGAATCGTCCCAGTGCGACGTGAAGAGCACTTTCGGGGCTCGCGCCCTCAATACTTGGACCATCGCTAGCCGCGTCTCTTCATCGACCGTGATATGGCCGTCCGGTTGTTGCAGATTAAGGCGCGCATCCAAGCTCATCACGCGCGCGGCGTCGAGCGATTCTTTTGCGCGAATTTCCGGAGTGCCTCGGGTGCCCATTTCGCCGCGGGTCATATCGAGAACGCCGGTGCGATAGCCGAGCGACTTCAACTTCAGCAGCGTCCCGGCCATTGTTAACTCGGCATCGTCAGGATGCGAGAAGATAGCCAGTACATCGAGTTGCGTTTCCGCGAACATTGGTTTTCTTATCGGGACTTCGCCGGTTCCTGAATCCTGCGGGCAAAGACTCGATCCACGAAATCACACGAACCCACATGAACAATACGCTTCAAAATCGATTTAAAAACATTCCTTACTGCTTAAGGCCTACTGATCCCATCTGAATCGTCCCATCACCGACGGTGAATGTCAGCATCGCTCCACCGCTGCCGGCGCGAGCTCGCACCGAACGTGGCCCGATACTGTTTCGCTCACGCGGCTCCAGACCGGAGAACAGGTTCTTGACCTCACCCGTTCGCAGGACTTCAGCGTTGATATCGCCGTTGAAGCCCGGCATGAGATCAACATTGAGATTGCCGCTCGCTAATTTGATTTCAGCCCGCAGCCCATGCCAGGCGCGGGCCGGAATCGAAAAGTTTACCGTTCCTTTTTGAATGATCACGGCGACGTCGCTCCCTGTGAGTGCGAGATCCGCGTCGCTCTCCAGAGCGTTGATTCGAATCGACCCTTCGACACCCGACAGTTTTATCGGGCCGTTACCGGTGTCGATTGCCAGGTCGCACATCGCCGGCACCTTGAGACGATAATCAACCTTCCAGGGCAGACCGATCAAATACTTTGGGAAGTTCTTAGCCTGCTTCATGAACTTCTTGTCATGAGTCCCAATAGCAATAATTCGAATGTGATTGGCGTCTTCGTCAATCAGAAAGGTGTCGACCGCCGCCAGTAGATCAAGGTCCTGTTGGCTGGGCGCGCGCAACTCAACCTCGGCGCTGATATCAACTTCGCTTCGTTGCCAGCCCTCGATCGTGATTGAGCCTGCCGGTGCGCCGACGATCGTGACTGCGCCACCATAACCCAGACGGCGGCTATCGTGCCGCGTCGTGGTGCGCGTCACCAGCGGTCCCAATTGTATAGTCTTCTTGTCTTTTTGCGCCGCGACCGGAGCGTGGAGGTAAAAACCGGAAAGTAACAGTAAGGCAACGGCGGAAATTGAGATTGCGCTTCTCTTCACCTGAACAGATTGTGCGGGAGATCGGTAAGTGTTGTCTAGCGACGCAGGAACTTTATGTCGCCCTGATAGTTCGTGACTGTCACTGAGGCGCGGCCATCGCCAACATCACCGGTGATCCGGCGACCCTCGCCTAAAAGCTTCATCCCTGGGTTCCAGAAGTCGCCCATTGAAATTTTCTTCGCCGGCCCCGTAGCCACCAGGCGGAAGCCGCAGTTTGCCGGCAGCCGCAGGGTAATGGTTCCCTGCCCCGACTTGAATTCGTAGGTTCCACCCGAGGCGAATTCTCCATCAAAGAAAATATTGCCGGTGGTGTTTGAAGCAAAAACGCGAGCTGCGTTCACGCCGGAAAGCGTAATGTCGCCTGAGGTCCATACGTGGGCGCGCACCAGATCGCCCTGAATGTTGCTGACACTGATTTGGCCGCTGCGGGTTTCCAGATCAACCGATGATCGCGACGGCACTTGAATCTTGAAATTCACGTCACCCACGTCACGCCGGTCGCGATTATCGCCGACGATGTCGACCACTAAACCAGCATCGGTCTGTCTCGGGTTGAAATGTACTGCGGGAGCTTCCATCGTGGCGGTGATGCGAATCTCATCCCGCGCCCACGTCTCGACTGTGATCGTGCCGGAGAGGTTTTTCAACTCAATGCGGACGTTCTTGCCGGCGGGATAGTGTCGCGACACGCGCTGTTGCGTGAACGCGGCGGTAGCCAAAACGAGTACGAGGAAGAGGGCCGGAAAGGCTGCAAAACTTGCTCGTTTGCTGGTGGCGGGCGAATAAAGGTTCATCGTGTCGGATTATCAGGTCGAGAGCATCTCGGCCTTTTCAGTTTCACAGTGCGGCAAACTCCCTCAACAACTCGACCTTGTCATTCAGAGCGGCATTGAGAATCTCTTCGGAAACTTCATCGTGGGGATTCTGAGTCAACTGGCGCATCGAATCGTTAACGGCCGTATCGATCACACTCATGTTCTTATCGAACGTCTCGCGCATCTGCGGATTCCAACGGGCCTTGTTCAGTTCGACCCGCTCGTTCCAGTAGGCAATCACTTGCTGCTGCTGACGAAAGCGCTCTTTTACGGCTCCGTCGGTAGACGGAAGAGTCAAACCTGCCGTGCGTACGCCCGAACCATTGAAATTAAGTCCGCGCAAACCGACGACGGTGAATATAGAAACTACTATGATGATGGCCACGGCGGCGGCGGCTAACTGTGGAAAAGACAGTTGCCAGCTTCGATTCATCAACCGAAACCACCAACCTGCGTTCGCCGGAATCGCCGTTCGCGATCGGTCCGGCGACTCCATTTCAATCATATTGCTGATGCGCAACCACAGCGCGCGCTCATTCGGCACGGCATCATACTCGCCCCGATGTTCATGATAGAAGCCAACGATAGCGCCGACATCGTTCCGCGCTGCGGCACAATCGCCACAAACGCTCAGATGTGCGGCAACGCTATTGTGATCTTCGGGAGCCAGCGACCCGTCAATAAAATCGCTGAGTACATCCTGATACTGCTCGCAGTTCATTGTTCTAACCTCAGATGCGTCGCGCATCATACTGCCAAAGCCCCGCACTGCGCGACTCTCGCGGTTTCAAAGCAATAAAGGGGAGACTGCTTCCTTCTTTGCTTTCTCCATCGGCGATCCCTCGCCGCAATGTCAAAGTGGCCCATCTGGGAGCGCGGACAGGCTGTCCACGGCTTTCTAAAGGCCGTCTCTTGGTTGCTGTCGAGGCTTGTTCTGTTGCCTGAGAAGTCCCCGTAATTTCATTCTGGCCTTGTGTAATTGGGACTTTGACGTGCCGACAGAGCAGCCGAGCATCCGCGCAATCTCTTCGTGCTCGTGTCCTTCGATATCGTGTAGCGTAAAAACCATCTTATACCCGGGTGGCAATTGGGCAATTGCCTTGTCCAGGGCGATGCGGTCGACAACCGGCATTGCATTCGGGTTCTCGGTCCCTTTGACGATCTGGATCGGCGCTTCGCCGTCTTCGGTCGTCTGCTCCAGACGGACGCCGCGTTTACGAAAGTGCATCAGGACCTGGTTGACAGTCAAACGATGGAGCCAGGTCGTGAAGGCTGATTCGCCGCGAAAACTGCCAATTTTGCGAAAGAGCTGAATGAAAACTTCCTGCGCCAGGTCTTCCGCCTCGGTCACGTTTCCCGTCATGCGCAGGCATAGGGAATATACGCGGCGGTTATGGCGCTGGTAAAGCTCTTCGAAGGCTTTCATGTCGCCTTCGGCGGCCCGCTTCGTCAGCTCGTAATCCGGAGTTCGCGGTGTCTCGGTTTCGCTTGCTGCCACTTGATCCTGCGATTGTCCCTGAGCAAAGCGGCAATGTGCCTCGTTAAGGTGCGGTCTTTCGCGCCGTTGCCCTGCCTTGTGTTGAACGCGTAATCGGTATCCCGCTTTTTAGTATCCGATCATAGAGGGGTACTGACAAGCCGCGACGCGGGCCTGATAAAACAAGGTCGGTTTTTAGGTCCAGTAGGTTCTATCGAGCGAGCGATAGTGAACCGCCTCGGAAACGTGTGCCGATTGAATGTCGTCAGAGTCTTCCAGATCGGCGATGGTGCGACTGACTTTGAGAATGCGATCGTACGCGCGCGCGGACAGGCCCAGACGGGTCATGGCGCGTTCGAGCATGGTCTCGCTTTCGGCATCGATCCGGCAAAAGCGTCGAATCAAACGCGGCGTCATCGCAGCGTTTGAGAAAATCCCGTCGGAAGCTAATCTTTTCCCCTGCCGTTCGCGAGCATTGATTACCCGCCGGCGAATGGCGGCCGAGTCTTCCGCATCCGGCGGCGGGTCGCCGGCAAGATCGCGAAAACGCACCGCCGGCACGTCGATATGAATGTCTATGCGATCCAGCAGCGGGCCTGAGATACGGCCGACGTAACGCTGAATCTGCAAAGGCGTGCAGCGGCATTCGCGTGTGGGGTCGTTCCAGAAGCCGCAAGGACACGGATTCATAGCAGCCGCCAGCATGAACGAAGCAGGAAAAGTGAGCGACATCGCCGCGCGGCTAATGGTGACCTGCTGATCTTCGAGTGGCTGACGCAGGACCTCCAACACGCTGCGATCAAACTCCGGCAATTCGTCCAGGAACAGAATGCCCTGATGGGCCAGCGAAACTTCACCAGGCCGCGGTAGCGCGCCGCCACCGATCAAGCCGGCATCGCTGATCGTGTGATGCGGCGATCGAAAAGGCCTTTGCGTTACCAGCCCGGCACGTCCGGTTAATCCGGCAACTGAATGAATCTTGGTTAGCTCGAGCGCGGCTTCGAACTCCAGTGGAGGCAGAATCGTCGGCAGACGTTTGGCGAGCATGGTCTTGCCTGAGCCCGGCGGTCCAATCAGCAGGATGTTATGCCCGCCGGCCGTGGCTACTTCCAGGGCGCGCTTGGCCGCTTGCTGGCCGCGCACCTCGCGAAAGTCGACGCTGTAATGATCGTCATTGACGAGAATGTGAGATAGATCCACGCGGATGGGCTCTGGCGGGTTTTCGGACCTGATGGCCGCGATCATTTCCACGGCGTGGCGCAGATCGGTAACCGCATAGACCTTCACATCGGAAACGACCGCGGCCTCTTTAGCATTCTCGTCAGGCAGGAGCAGATGTTTGGTTTGGGATTGCCGCGCGCGCAAGGCAATCGGCAAGGCGCCTCGAATCGGCCGCACCCGGCCATCCAGAGACAATTCGCCTACGGAAAGAATGTCCGTCAAGTGTTGCGCATCCCCGAGGTCGCCGTTGGCTCCGAGGATACCCAACGCGATCGGCAGGTCGAAACTCGCGCCCTCTTTCCGCACATCCGCGGGCGCCAAATTGATCGTGGTCTTGTGAAACGGAAAGAAGAAAGCGCTATTGTTAATGGCCGCGCGAATACGCTCGCGCGATTCACGAACTGCGAGGTCCGGCAAGCCGACAATTGTTACCGACGAGGGCGTATCGGTCTCGTTGCGAACGGGGGTCAGATCGACCTCAACATCTACGAGGTTGGCGTCGATACCATAGACCGCAGCGGATTGAGTCCGGAAGAGCATGGGAGCCAGTAGCACAGACTTCAGTCTGTGGTTTGCATCCTAATCATGGGTTACGGGGTAACACAGACTAAAGTCTATGCTACTAAACAGACCGAGCGCGCCTCTAACGAAGCGCGCTCGCCATTTCTTTAGCGGTCGCTCACAAGCGACCGATTGTCACTTACTTGATCAGCTAACTAAGTTTATCTCTGGCGCGAAGTACTCGGGCTGCCCGGCAACTTGATCTCTTGCCCAGCCTGCAGCTCAACATTCGGTCCGATGCCGTTAAGTCGGGCCAGTTCATCGGCGGATAGTTTCCGCGCGGCCGCAATCTTCGCAATGGTGTCGCCCTTCCGCGCTCGCAATTTTGTGAGGGTCGAAGCGTTGCCCGCGTCGGTTGCGCCCGGCGCGCGTCGCCAGCTAGTCAGCTTAACGCTGCTATTCGGAACCACCAACTTGTTCGTGCCTTTCAGGTCGACGCCATTATTCATCGTCTGCAAAGTCGCGACGCTGACGCCTGTGCGGTTGGCAACTGATTGCAGCTCTTCACCAGGAACGACTGAGATGATGCGGGCCGAATCAAGCCGGTCGCCCGGAATCCGCTTCAGCACCGAAGCCAGTTGTTTACCCTTCCCTGCCGGCACGCGAATCTGATACGACTCGCCGCGCGGCGTGGTGTCGCGTTTCAACTCCGGGTTCAAGCTCGCGATGTAATCGGCGCTGGTATCAGTAGCATCCGCAATCAATCGCAAACTGGTCGCCGAAGGAACAACCACCGGGTCGAAGCTAATCGGAGCTTCGGGCCGGATGCCACGGAATCCATACTTCTCAGGATTCTTGGCGATCAGGATCACCGCCAGGATATTGGGTACGTAATTGCGCGTCTCTTGCGCGATGTAGGGATAAATCTGCCAGTAATTCGCAGCGCCGGCTCGCGAGATAGCGCGGTCAACGTTCAGCGCCCCGGTGTTGTAAGCCGCCATTGCCAGCAACCAGTCGCCGTTATAACGCTTTGCCAGATCCTTCAGATATCGTGCGGATGCGGCAGTCGGCTTTTCGATTCCGTTACGCTCATCCACCCATGCGGTCTGGCGCAATCCATACTGCGCACCTGAACTACGAACGAACTGCCACAGGCCCGAAGCGCCAGCCCATGAGACGTTCCGCGGTATCCAGGCGCTTTCGACCTGGCCCAGCCAGGTTATATCTTCAGGCACGCCTTGTCTGCGGAAAGTATCGCGCGCAATCTTCATGTAGCGGCCGGATCGACGTAGACCAGCTTCCATGGTGGCGCGACCGCGACCCTGATAGTAGTTTATGTATTGCTGCACCAGCGGATTGATAGTGACGTTGAAATCGAGCGCGTTCTTTGCCTGCTCGAGTTCAGCGATGTCGGAATCGGAAACTTTCTTCTCGTCTTCCGTCAGGATGAGCTTGCTCAACGTATCAAGGGGCGACGGCTCAAAACCTTGATGCCTGAATCCGATCTGGGGCTGTTTGGGTTGCTGTGTCTGCGCAACCTCTACCGTTTCGGCTTTCGGATTTGGCGCACCCTGGGCGACTACCGGAGTCGCGTTCTGTTGGGGCGACGATTGGATCAGCGGAACCTCTTCACGGTAGATCCGCTCCACCAACTCTAGGTAACCGGTTTGCAGTCGCTGGCTGGCGCGCACATCCAGGCCAGACATCAGAATCTCATCTATGGCCTTGTCAAATTCGTCGCGGGCCTGCTCGCGCTTGTTGTCTTCGAGATTGAGTTTGCCCTTACGAAAATGATCGTTGGCACGCTCCAGAACCTGATCCACACGAGGATCGGTCTTCTGGACTTCAGTCTGGATATCACGAGCAGAAGATCCGCCGGGCTGGGCTTGAATGATTGCTGGGGTAAAAAGAACTGCGGCTGCAAAAAAAGCGCTCACAGACAAACGAAGAGGGTTACGGGTCATCAATCGTTGTTCTCCTCTGCTAATGCTTTGGGCGAATCCACGACTGCGACTTCCACCTTTGGGTCGCGCAGCGGCATTCACTACTAAAACAATACGGAACGTGGAAAAGTTCCGATTTCTGTGGCCCAAATTCAGCCACTTGACCCCCGGAGGTTACCACACGAACCGAGGTGTGTCAAACGAGTTACCTTGCAAAAATCGGCCTGAACTCGAGGCTTTTGACATTACTAAGATGCTCTGCTCGAACGACTCCGACAAGTTTATTTTATCGGCTAGGGCCCTTCCCAAAAACCCTCTGGCGAGTGGTCATCAAAAGCCTCTACGTCCGCTGGCCGCCTGTGGCAGACGAGCCGGGCGCGGGCTGGACGCCAGGGCCGGTGGTGCTTTTTCCTTCAGGGCCTCGCGAAAGACCTGCCTCATGTTATCCACAAATACGAACCGAATGTCCTTGAACAGTTCTTTTGGGACTTCATCGAGGTCCCGACGGTTTTGCGTAGGCAGAATGATTTTTGTCACCCGTGCTCGCCGGGCCGCCAGGACTTTTTCTTTGACGCCGCCAACCGGAAGCACATTGCCGCGCAGAGTAATCTCGCCGGTCATGGCTACATCCTTACGCACGGGTCTCAAGGACAGCGCCGACACCAACGCCGTTGCCAGGGTAATGCCGGCCGACGGACCGTCCTTCGGAATCGCACCCTCGGGAATGTGTATGTGCATGTCGAAGTTACTAAAATCATCCGGGTCGATCTGAAGTTCTCGGGCCCGCGACTTGGCGTAGGAGTAAGCAGCCTGCGCTGACTCACGCATTACTTCGCCGAGCTGTCCGGTCAGAACCAGATTGCCCTTCCCTTTCATGCGCAGCGCTTCCACGAAGAGGACATCACCTCCGACGGCGGTCCATGCCAACCCCGTCGCAACCCCGATCTGGTCTTTCTTCAACACTTCCTCGGGAATAATCTTCGGTGGGCCCAGAAACTCGTGGAGGTTATTTACTGAAACGCGCACCGCGCCTTTCTGACCTTCGCCCATTCGCCGCGCAACTTTGCGGCAGATTGAGCCGATCTCCCGCTCCAGTTGCCGCAAGCCGGCTTCATGCGTATAGCGCTGAATCATCGCCGTCAATGCAGTGCGTGAGATATTCATATCGCGCGCGGTAACGCCATTCTCGTCCATTTGCTTTGGCATTAGATGGCGCCGCGCAATCTCGAGCTTTTCCTCTTCCGTGTAGCCGGCCAGCCGGATCACTTCCATGCGATCTCGCAGGGCCGACTGCACCGTATCCAGAATGTTCGCGGTAGTCATGAAGATTACGTTGGACAGGTCGAACGTTACACCGAGATAGTTGTCGCGAAAGCTGTTGTTCTGCTCCGGATCCAGGACTTCCAGCAGCGCCGATGATGGATCGCCGCGAAAATCCGCGCCGACCTTGTCGATCTCGTCAAGCATAATCAGCGGATTATTGGTCCCGGCTTGCTGGACCGCCAGCATGATGCGGCCAGGCATTGCGCCGACATAGGTCCGGCGATGGCCGCGGATCTCGGCTTCGTCGTGGACGCCGCCCAGACTTAGGCGCATGAACTTGCGGCCCAGGGCCCGGGCGATCGACCGTCCTAAGCTTGTCTTTCCCACTCCCGGAGGACCAACCAGACAGAGAATGGGCCCTTTTGGTTTCTCTTTCAGTTTGCGCACAGCAAGGGCTTCCAAAATGCGCTCTTTGACTTTCTCGAGGCCGTAGTGGTCTTCATTAAGAATCCGCTCTGCCTTGTGCAAGTCAAGATTGTCTTTGGAAGACTTCGACCAGGGCAGATCGGTGATGATCTCCATCCAATTGCGCAGCGTGGCCGTCTCAGCCGCGTCCGGGTGCATGCGTTCGAGCTTCTTCAGTTGCCGCAGGGCTTCCTCTTCGGCGGGCTTGGGCATTTTCGACGATTCAATCTTGTCGCGGAATTGCTGGATTTCTTCCGCCAGCTCGTTGCCTTCGCCCAGCTCGGTCTGGATCGCCTTCATCTGCTGTCGCAGATAAAACTCTCGCTGAGAACGATCGATATCGGCCCGCGCCTGGGTATTGATTTCCTGCTGAACAGTGAGCACTTCAATTTCTTTATTGAGCAGTTCGTTCACGCGCCGTAGTCGGGCGGTGGTGTCGGCAATCTCCAGCACGGACTGCGCATCCTCCACTTTCAGCTCCAGGTTTGACGCGGAAAGGTCCGACAGCCGGCCCGCATCGTCCAGATTCGCGATGATCGCCATCACTTCCGGCGAGATGTTCTTGCCAAGGCTCGCTGCCTTTTCCATCGAGGCGCGCACGTTACGCATCAAGGCCTCAACTTCCAGCGAACGCTCTGGCGCCAGGACTTCGGTCATCACTTCCAGTCGCGCGTGCAAACATTCGCTCGTGGCGGTGACGGATTCGACTTTAGCGCGTGACACTCCCTGAACCAGAATGCGAATGCGCCCGTCCGGCAGCTTCAGCATTCTCATGATCACGGCCACCGTGCCGACGTTGTAAAGATCGTCCTGCTGGGGTTCTTCCTTATCAAGATCTTTTTGACAAGTAAGCAGTATCATCCGATGCTGTCCCAGTGCTTCGTCAACCGCGCGGATCGATTTCTCGCGAGAGACAAACAGCGGCACGATCATAAACGGATAGATCACTATGTCGCGCAGCGGTAACAGGGGTAATTCCTCGGGGATTTGGAGCTGCTGCTCGGCTTCCGTCGGTTCCAGCGCTGCGGCAATGTCGTCGTTAATGATGTCTGTCATTCTTTCTCTCTTTGAGTTTCTTGTTTCGATTCCTTCTCAATGATCTGCACCTTGAATTCCGATCCACGGCGATCCTTTATCTTCGGCAAGTTGATCAGAAGCATCCCGTTTGACAATTCTGCCGTCGCATCCTTGACACTGATCGTCCAACGCAGCGACATCACCCGATTAAAATGGCCGTAACTGCGCTCAGAACAGAGATGCGAGACGATTCGCTGACGGAGGTTTCGTTTCTTCTTTTCTCCATAAATGCGCAGCTTATTGCTGTTCAATCCGATCTTAATCTGGCCGGCGCTGACGCCGGGTAGTTCGATGCGGACGCAAATCGCGTTGGCTGTCTCACAAACATCAACCGGCGGCACCCACGCACCTGCGATGGCCGGCAATTGCTCTTGCGCTGCTTCCTGCAATACCGAAAACAGCCGTCCGACACGCTCCGTCAGACGCTTCAACTCGATCCTTTCGAGGCCCGCCGGCCCGACATTCTTGACCATTTGATTCTCTTACTGCGCGGTGCTGGCGATCCACCAGCGTCGTAGTGCCACCAGGGCCCAAACAAATTCAACCACCCCGAACGGCCACGCTCCTTGCAGAAAGCCGTAGACCGATCCCAAGACGCAGGCCAAAGCAAATCCCAGGATGAACCCACGGCTGCGGTCTTCAAATGCGTAACAGACAAGCATCGCGGTCACTGCAAAAAGACCGAACAGGGTAAGTGCGTTTCGCATCAGCGATGTTTCATGAGATCAAAACCTCAGCAACTAACTACCTCTAGCAGGGTGCTGAAAAAAGCAAAATCGCCACAGAGTCACAGAGTCACAGAGTAGGGAAGGATTCAGAACCTATCAGAAATGCCAACAAATGCTTACCTTCTTTGTTCTCATCTTTCTCTGTGTCTCCGTGTCTCTGTGGCTATGCTTAGTTTTTCATCAGCCTGCTAGGCCCTCTTCATCACCCTGTCCTGGCGCGCGCGCACCAGCGTCTTCAGCTCATTCATAAACTCTGAAACATCTTCGAACTCAAGATAGACGGAGGCAAAACGCACGTAGGCCACCTTATCGAGTTCCTTCAAACGCCTCATAATCAACTCGCCGATCTTGTTCGTGGGCCGTTCGCGCTCTGACGACTCCTGGACATATTTTTCAACTGCGTTAACGATGCTGTCGAGCTTCGAAGGCGGCACCGGTCGTTTCTCACATGCACGAAGGATTCCCGCCATGACCTTATTGCGATCGAAGGTTTCCCGCCGGCCGTCCTTCTTGATCACCATGTACGGTATTTGATCGATCCGTTCGTAAGAAGTAAAGCGCCGCTCGCATTTCAAGCATTCGCGTCGCCGGCGGATCGCATCGCCTTCGCGCGATTCGCGCGAGTCAACGACTTTGTCTTCGAGAAAGCCGCAAAAGGGGCATTTCATAGGTTCATCCTCACTCTCGCATTACGTTTCAGGCGCCCTCAGCCAGCGCCACTTTTTCATCTTCCACCGCGTGCTCAACCGTGCTCACGGTCATCATCGAGCGGAGCCGACTAATACTGACGTCCCCGCGCAGGAAGTAAAAGAAGCCAAATAGCGCGGCCGGAGCAAAGTCGACCAGATGCAAAGCGATGGCGACGGCTGCGGCCCGGTCAATCTCAACTCCAAGCAGCACCAATGCGGCTCCGGTGGCCGCGTGAAATGCGCCTGCGCCTCCGCCCGGCGTGGGCACCGCCGACGCGACCATCGACCAACCCAACACAAACAGCGACTGCGAAATGCCGAACGGCAGGCCAAAAGCTCGGAAAATAAGCAGGTTCGCGAATGCAACTGAAAACCAAAGTAACAGCGACAGCCCGATCGTTGGCGCTAATTGGCGCACATGGCCAAGCACTCGCAAGGCGGTTGCTAGTTGATCGAGGATGCTGAGCAGCGCACGTTTCAATCTGCCACTCAAGCGAGACCGGCCACCAATTCTTCTGTCGAGCCAGCCAATTACGCTCTCCGATCGCTGCCTAAACCAAATAAGTAGTGCGACTGCCGCGGCGAGCAAAACCACCATCAGCAAGCCCACCAGGCGAATGCGGGTGAGTTCGGCGCCCGAGGTCCCGGGAGGCGTGAACCACAATAGATTAAGCGCAAAAATCAGGGCGACCGAAATGAAGTCGTACAGCCGCTCGATCATGATGGTCACGAAAGATGCCGCGGGTCTCACGCGCTTGTCACGCATGGGCAGTACCAACGGACGTACGACTTCGCCTAAGCGGCCAATCGTCAAGATCGCGGCGAATCCGACCGTGGTTGCGATCCAGATCTCGCGGAAACTAGTAGTCGCCAGAGGCGCGAGGAAAACGCGCCAGCGGAGCGCGCGCCACACATAAGCTAAAAGGATCACGAGTGCGGCGATTAGGGTTAGCCGCCAGTCCGACTTCTGGATCGCGATCTTGACCTGTTCCCAGTCCAGCCTGCGGCCAAGCCACCAGATAATCAACACTGCCAACAACAACAACCCGGTGAACTCAAGATACTTGCGGTATTTTGCCAAAATGTTTTGAAAACTCTCCGATGAAGTTACTCTGTCGAGCGGGCTCCCCCCCTGGCACGGCATGTCTTCGACAGCGACCGACAAACCGAGGCGTGCCGTACATCCCGGGGACAAACTTGACTAAAATCCTAATGCAACCACAAGATATGGTGTGGTCGAGCAAGCCTACAACAGTTTAATGTTGCGCGCAAGAATCCGATCCGATCAACCACGATCTCGGCTCTGACCAATCAGCGATAACGGAACTTTGTTTCGGGGGCAGACGTAAGACGCTCCGGTTGGGCGATGCCGAAACGTGGCATGCCTGAAACTGCTTTCGGAACACGACCAATCGGAGACGCAACAAGTGGGAGCCGCCAAAAGCTTGGCTACCAATGAAGGCGCTGAACTAGTAAGGCGGTGCCGCGCAGGTGATGGTGCGGCCTGGGAGGAGATTGTCCAGACCTATACCCGCCGCATCTACAATCTTGCCTATCGATTCACTTCCCGGGCTGACGCTGCGGAAGACCTGACCCAGGACGTCTTTATCCGCGTCTACCGATCCCTTGAGCAATACAATCCAAAGCAGGGTGATTTGCAGAATTGGCTGATGCGCCTGGCTCGAAACCTGGTAATAGATGACTATCGCAAACGGCAGCGAGCACCCCAAGACGAAGCGGCGGACGATCTTGAAGATCACCAGTATCATTTGCGAGCGGCGGGCGCCACCGTCCAGCGCGAAATGGAGCGTCGCGAACTGGGCGTGCAGGTGCAAGCCGGTATCGACAAGCTCTCGCCCGATTTGCGCACCTGCGTCATTCTTCGCGACATCGAGGAATTGAGCTATCAAGAGATCGTTGACCTTCTGAAAATACCTGAAGGAACCGTTAAGTCTCGGATTAATCGCGGCCGTATTGAACTTGCGAAGATTCTGCGTCGTATGCGAGTAGTGGAGGCGTAGCGGCGACGCAAATCTTTGGTCAGTAGTTGAGAGAGAAGAACAAGATGCTTTGTCACGAATTTGAAGACCAGTTGACCGACTACCTCGACGGAGCGCTCGAGGTGCAGACGAACCGCGAGTTTGCCGAGCACGCCATGCGCTGTCCCGTCTGTCACGATCTTCTCAGCGAAGTGAAGAATACCCTGTTAGCTTGTTCGGCTTCAGAAGCACCGCTTGCGGGTACCGGCCTGGAGGCGCGCATCCTGCTGCGGACGATGCCGGAAACGGCCATCACCTGCACGGATTTTGAAGAGTACCTGACAGATTATCTTGACGGCTTCTTAATGGCTCCCCTTTACCACCGCTGGGAACGACACGCGGCCCTCTGCGTCAGTTGCTGCGAACTGCCGGGCGCCGTGGTGCGGGCAATCGGTGCTTGCTATACGTACAAGCAGGACGAGTTGACAGTTCCCGCCGGCCTCGAAGCACGGATACTGCAAAGCACCATTGGCAACGTCCTGCCGCGGGAAGTGCGCGCACCGCTGAAATCTCGCTTGATCGAGTGGCTGCGTGGCGCCCTTGATCCGATCGTTTCACCGCAGCTTGCATCAGTAGCGACCATGCTTCTGGTATCAGTCTTCGTCCTGACGAATACCGTCTCAACCGACGGGTCAGTCGGCGGAATCTATCATGCCAGTTTGCAGTTGGCAGAACGCACCGCCGGTAACGCATCCAGGAGTTCGGCGCTTCCCAACGGAATGAAGCAAATCGAGAGTAGCGTTAACGATTTGATGAATGGTGAGGAAGACTCAGGTAAAGGAAATGATGCGAACAAGAATCAGAATACATCGAATCAAAACAGCGCGACGCAAGGCACGAAGAATAGCGCCACGCAAAGCAAACCGAAGGGTGGAGGTTCAAAGCAAAAGGACCGTTGAGCTGATGTCCGACAGACTCTAGTTTGGCGCTGAGTCGCACGAGGAAAAGTTTGCGACAAACTGAAATTTGTCGGACAAGAGAATCTTAATGAACTGCGCTTATCACACAAGGAATCCGGCCGCCGTGCAATGCAACCAATGCGCACGGCCGCTGTGCCCTGCATGCGATCATCGGATACGCGGGTTTGCGTTCTGCCAGGATTGCATTGTGGCCGGCGTCGAACTGTTGCGTAATCAACAAACGCGCACCAGCGACTCGCAGGTCATCCGGCGCAAAACTTCACCAGTAATCGCCACGTTCCTTTCATTCTTTGTCCCCGGGCTGGGAGCCGCTTATAACGGACAAACGTCCAAAGCAATCGTTCACTTCGCAATTTTCGCCAGCTTTTTTCAGATGGCGGTAGTCACTGACGGCGTAACGTTTTTTGTTCTGGGAGTAGCAGGCACGTGGTTGTTCGCGGCTGTCGATGCTTGCCGCACAGCGCAACTAATGAGGGCGGGCCTGGCCCCTGACGCCGAAGAAGATGCGATTGCCCGTCAGCTTTATGGCAACCCGATCGCGTGGGGCGTGACGCTGGTCGTACTTGGTTCGATCTTTTTGGGTCATACACTATTCGGTCTGCAGTTTCCAGTGCGCCGCACCTTGCCGGTAGCCCTGGTTATCCTGGGCGCATACATGTTGTTTGATTATTTAAGGCGGCGCCACCGGCGTGAAGAGATGCGGGCCTTCGATACGAGCAATCCGCCGCCTTCGGTGGTCGCGAACTGGCCGGCCAAATCAGGACGATTCGGCGCGGATGACTTTCCCACCCACGCGAGCCCGCGCCAGCTAGGTTCAGCAAGATATAAGTAGTTATAGGACATATCGGTCCCATTCGACTTATTTTTTCAAGAGGTAGTTTTCTTATGGCAATTCTGGCAACATTTGGTCGCGGCGGCGCCGTACTCGCACTCATTCTCCTGGTCGTAGCCCTGCTCAAACAACTAATAGTCCTGGTCGGCTTCCTGCTCGCGCTAATTAAGTTCGCCATCGTCGTGGCTTTCATAGGCATGATGGTGATGATCGTGCTGGCAATCTGGCGCGATCGGTGTCGACGCAAACGCGAAGCTGAAGAGGCATAAACCCGAGCGCCCATCCGCAAGACTGACTCTCAGTCAGTTCACTAATATCTCGCATTCAACAACTCCGCCCGCAACGGCTTTTCCGCGTTTGCCTTCTCTTGCCTCGTGTGATAGGGTGTCGCGCTCAAGCAGCATCCAGGTTCGGTCACGCTGAATCCTAAGCACTTCCCGGCGATTCAGACTTTCCCTTACGCTGCTTACTTCAAGCAGGTTCTTTAAAGATCTTCAAGCAGGTTCTTTTTTAAGACCTCACAAATTTGAGTGCTATCAGTCGCCTTCGTCGGCAACTGTTACTTTCGCGGTCGCCATGCGGCCCCTGATTTACAAGCGCGCGTGGACTGATCGACAGGAGCAGAATTGATGAACCGAGACGACCGTTTTTATGCCTTTATCGTTGCCCGTACTTCCCGTTCCAGAGCCCATATCCGTCGTGTCTGCGTCCACAAACGCTGGTTGAAAGTCTCTGCCCTGGGACTGTTTGCCGTTATGTGTGGGCTGGCCTATGGATTCTATGGTCTAACGCAGCAGGCCACGCATTTCCGCATCGAACGCGAGAATCAACGCCTGCGCGCCGAGAACGACAAGCAGCGGCAGGAACTGCAAAACCTGAACAACCGCGTGGATGCTGTCGAAGACACTTCGCGAAAGCTGGCGGCCGAGGTACCGGGAGCTCAAACCGAAGGTCAGACAGTGCATGCTCAGGGTGGTCCAGCCCGTCCTGTTGACAGCGCAGCCGCTCTGGCGGCATTGGAATCAAAGACCGCTAAACTCGAACGCGAAATGCGTATGTACGAAGCTTTCCTTCGCGCACACGGCATGACCCCGTCAATATGGCCGGTGTTCGGCAAACTGGAAAGCGGAGTCGGCGGCCGCCGCAATCCCTTCGGAGGCCGTGGTTTTGAATACCACGAAGGTCAGGATATTGACGCGTCTTACGGTACTCCGGTTCAGGTTGCTGCGCCCGGCAGAGTGACCATTGCTGGACGGCAAAGAGGCTATGGCAATGTCGTCTATGTCGATCATGGCGCCGGATTGTCGACGCGTTATGGCCACTTGTCAGAGATCGATGTCACCGTTGGCCAAACCGTGACGCGCGGACAGACTATTGGATTGGTTGGCTCAACCGGACGCTCAACCGGTCCGCATCTGCATTACGAAGTCCGCATTAATAATCAACCGGTCGACCCACGACCATATCTTCCGGGAGCTGAGAAACAGTAGTGAGAAGTTTAGAGTGCCAACTTCAGTTGGGTTTTCCTTGCTGAAAAAGACACGACTGAAGTCGATACTCTGAACATGCGAAATAAAATCCCCTCCTTTCTGATTGCGAGTGGCCTCTGGTACTATCCTCAAACTCTTCAATTTTGATAAAGAACAAGGGAAGAATCCGATGACGTCGACCTATTCGCGTGCCGCCGCACTGCTGCTTTCATTCCTGCTTTTTCTCAGTCTGGTACCGATCTCAGTCCTGGGTGACGAGGGCATGTTCCTGCCCGATAAGATCACCGAGCTGCCCCTGAAAAAACTACAGCAACGCGGACTGAAGATTCCGATCACCGACATTTACAATCCGAATGGTCCGAGCATCAAAGACGCCATCGTGATTGTGGATGGCGGCACCGGTGAGTTCCTCTCGACTGACGGACTGCTGCTCACCAACCATCACGTCGCTTTCGATGCTCTGGTTTCCGCGTCGGATCAGTCGAAGGATTACGCGACCAATGGCTATTTGGCGAAAGACCGCAACGCGGAATTGCCCGCAAAGGACTACACGGTAAAGATCACCCAGGAATTGAAGGACGTGACCGCGGACGTTTTGAGCGGACTCACCGATGCGATGTCTCAGGCTGAACGAAATACCGCGATTACCGCCAAGTCACGCGCGATCGAGGCGAGCAGTGCCAAGCCCGATGCCGGGATTACCGCGAACGTGCTGCCGCTGAATGAAGGGTTGTCTTATTACCTGTTCACTTATCTAGAGCTTCGGGATGTGCGCATTGTTTATTCGCCGCCCAAGAACATTGGTTTCTTTGGCGGCGATCCCGATAACTTTGAATGGCCGCGGCATTGCGGCGATTTTACATTTATGCGCGTCTACATCGGCGCCGATGGCAAGCCGGCGGACTACTCGGCGAGCAACGTGCCCTACAAGCCGAAGAAGTTCCTTTCGATTTCCATGGGTGGCGTGAAGGAAGACGATTTTGTCATGGTCATGGGTTACCCGGGCTCGACACGGCGTTACCGCGAGAGCTATTCGGTCGCTTACAACCAGGATGTGTTTATGCCGCTGCTGATCGACGTTTTCAATAAACAGATTGAAGTTCTGCAACGCGCAGGCAAGAACGACCGTGAACTGCAGATTAAGCTACAGAGCAAAATTTTCGACATTGCTAACACGGTAAAGGATTTCGAGGGTTCGGTCGTGGCCATGCGCCGGGTCGGAATCGTCGATCAGAAACGTAAGGACGAAGCCGCTTTCACTCGTTGGATCAATGAGAATCCAGACCGGCAAAAAAAGTATGCCGATGTGTTGCCGTCGCTACAGAAGGCCTACGACGAATTGCAGAAGACCCAGCCCCGAGACACTTTGATTCCGCAAATGGCCGGGCTCAGCGACTTCTTTGTCATAGCGGGCTTAATCGGTTCAGCCGCCGCTGAAAAAGAAAAGCCCCAGGGCGAAAGAAATCCGAACCTGGCGATGGCTGTCGTGCGCGCGCGCGCCGCCCTCGTAGGAATCTTCGCCGACCGCATTCCGGGTTTCGAGCGCGAGATGCTGGCATTCTTGTTACGGAAAGCGGCCGAACTGCCTCCGGAACAGAAAATTGAAGCGATTGAGAGGCGCTTTGGCAATCTCAAGGGCGACGCGCGGGTTAGCGCAGAAGAAGAATTTGCCCGTGCGGTAAGCGAAAGTAAGAACCTAAGCACGCCAGAATCTGTTGCCAAACTGTTTGACATGACGACGGCACAGTTGCGCCAATTGAATGAGCCGCTGATCGACTTTGCGGGAGAAATGAGAGAACTGAATGGCCAGGTTGCTGTTCGCACACGGGCCTTCAACGCCATCGTGGGTCGTTTGCGGCCCCAGCTGGTTCGTGGCATGAGCGAAATGCGAGGGAGCATTCCCTATCCCGATGCGAACCGCACACTGCGGTTTACCTATGGCGAAGTGAAGGGCTATATTCCTCACGACGCGGCAATTTACCAGGCATTCACAAATCTTTCGGGAGTCATCGAAAAGGACATCGGCCGTGAGCCCTTCGACGCGCCGGAAAAACTCAAACAGCTTTATCGAGCTCACGACTTCGGTCCCTATGCGACGCCGGACGGACAAAACGTGCCCGTCGACTTTCTTTCAACGACCGACATCATCGGCGGCAATTCAGGCTCGCCTATCATGAACGGACGAGGAGAACAGGTAGGGATCATTTTCGATGGCAACTATGAAGGACTCGGCAACGACTTCTTTTACAACGATGCGAAAGGTCGGGCGATTTCAGTCGACATTCGCTATGTGCTGTTCATCGCCGACAAATTCGGCGGCGCGGGATATATCCTGAAAGAGTTGGATATTAAGAATGCGCCTGCGGCATTGCGTCGTGCCGCTTGATGGCCGATCATCGTCAAAGCACCTAACCTAACTTGGAGGAACAAGTCTTGAAAAAACTAACAATCATTCTGTGTCTGGCGCTGGCGACTTTCGTGTTTGCCGGAGTGATGTCAGCAAAGTCCATAACCAAACTCACCGCACCTGCGGCCCAGGAGAACCGGGTCTTCACCCACAAAGAAGCCGGCGTGCAATTTGAAGTGCCCAAAGGCTGGAAAGCAAAACCGGACGGTGAAGTGATAACCGTCTCGACCGCCGACGACAGTCTGCAGATGGTTTTTTGGGTACCTGACGAGAATACTTTCGACGCGGCCGTAAAGGATCTGGATACCGAACTCGGCAAAACGATCAAGAACATCAAGACCACGGACAAAGGAACCTCAGACACCCACAATGGCATGCCGCACTTCAGCGCCGGCGGAACCGGCGAGGTTGGCGGGACGACGATCGAGTGGAGCGTTGACGTGCTCGCAGCCAAGAAGGTAGTGATCATTTTGACTTTCGCGGCGCCCGGAGTCGCAGAAAAGCATGCTGAAGAGGCCGCGAAATTCATCTCCAGTATCAAGAAAGCTGAGTAATATCGCACTGTCCTGTGGGTTTGGGTGTTCTGGCTCTCGTGGTCAAGTGGCCCAGCGCGCGGATTTTTTTGTTGACAGGCCAAAAGCGCATCGTTTAGGATTCGCCGTCGTTTCAATCAGTGCCGGGGTTGGCTTTACACCCGCCTTTGCATTTCGATTTGCAAGCGCAACAGACAAATGCAGTTTAGCTTTTTGCTTGGAAGTATGTGCACGATGACCGCTCGCTCCGGCGTGGGATCGCGTGTGCTTTGTTCGTTGTGTGTTTCCGTATGGCGCCCCAACTAGAAAGCGCGTCCGGCTCACAGCATTAACCTGATAGAAGGAGAAGTAACACACCACCTTCAGTCTGTGTTACTTAATCCCGTTTTGCCGAATCGTTAGGAGGATTCGTTTGTATGTCTAGAATAACCGGTAAGGTCAAGTGGTTTAACAACTCGAAGGGTTATGGCTTTATTGAACAGCCAGGCTCTTCGGACATCTTCGTCCACTATAGCGCCATTCAAGGTGACGGCTTCAAAACTCTCGAAGAGGGTCAGGAAGTTGAGTTTGAAGTGACGCAAGGCCCGAAAGGACCACAGGCCGAAAAAGTGACAAAGGCGTAGGTCTCCCCGGCTTGCTATCCAGCAAAGCCACTGACCACTTCCGGTCGTGAGCCCGGAAGACGCGAAAAAAGAGAAAGGCGATCTCGGTAACGAGATCGCCTTTATTCTTTGTAGCTTAGACTTCAGTCTGTGATGTCTCTAAGGCACAGACTGAAGTCTATGCTACTTACCTGTCGGCCTTCGCTTTGAAACTAACGTGGCCGCCTTCCACTTCAACCGAAAAGACTACGCGATCAGATCCGATCTGCTCTTTCAAGTTTTCCGTGCGCTCCATTATCAGGCGATGAAACCTGGCAAAAGAAAGGTCCCGCGTAGCTTCTCCGCAACTTCGTTTGGCTTCTATCAAAGCGTCGTAGACGCCCTTAACGGTGCGAACGTCGTGACGCACGTCGGTGCATGAAAACTCGGAACGAGTGAACGGCGCGGCGGCATCTCGAGTCGAAGCGCGCGCGGCGGCGCCGAGATCACGTCCTTCTTCCCTTCCCTGCAACATGCGGCGCCACAACTCGCGAAAAGAAGCGTACCTGGTTGCCAGTGAGTTGTAATGGTAACGCTGTGCGAAATTGAGCGTACGATCGTCACCCAACCGTTTCAAATGCGATTCAACTCGCATCCTCGTGTCGTACGGCGGACGCTTTGTTCCGCCATTGAAATAGACATCGAACTCAATTTTCAGCCGCCGGATATCTTCTTCAAGCCGCGCCAGGCGATCCTCAATAGTCGGTTCTTCATAGACTCCGGCCGCCTTGTTCTTCTCGCGCCGTTCTCTGGCGAGCCGCGCGAACTTATTATCTTTTATGGACAAAGGTAGAACTCCAATCGGGTAGCGCAAGCAGGGTCGCCACCGTTGATCCCAGTGTAGGGGCTGGGTTCGCTGCCTGTCAATATGGTTTTTAGCGATTGCTTCGGACGGGCAAAACATCATATTCTGCTGGCACTTACCAAGTGGAATCCGAAACTTCAGATGCCTAAAACTCAGACCAATACTTCGCTGAGAGCGCTGCCGTCGGTGGATTCTCTGTTGCGAACTGAGACCGCCCAGTCGATCCGACCGCGAATAGGCGCCAGCCGCCTGAGTTCACTGGCCCGCCGGATTACCGATGAACTGCGACGCGAAATGCTCGCAGTCGCGCCGGAAAAAAGCACTGAATCGACAGCAAACGGATCGCGAGCAAGCTTGCTCAGGGAAGCCGAAAGACGACTCGCCGCGGCGCACGCGCAGGAAACATCGAGAGGAGTGCGACGCGTGATTAATGCCACCGGCGTCGTGTTGCACACGAATCTGGGACGGGCGCCGTTATCCGATGCGGCGCGGCGTGCAATCGCCGACACAGCAGCGGGCTACTGCAGTTTGGAATATGACATCGCCAGCGGTGAACGTGGCCGGCGCGGCCCGCGTGCCGAAGACTTACTCGCCGATTTGACCGGTGCAGAGGCGGCCCTGGTGGTGAACAACTGCGCAGCCGCGGCCCTGCTGGTCCTGACGACGCTGGCCCGTGAAGCTGAGACGATTGTCTCACGCGGTGAGTTGGTTGAAATTGGCGGCGACTTTCGCGTACCCGATGTGATGGCCCAATCAGGCACGCAAATGATTGAAGTTGGGACAACCAACCGGACGCGCCTATCGGACTATCGAAAAGCGATTTCGGAAAATACTCGCCTGATCATGCGCGTGCATGCGTCGAACTATCGCATCATTGGGTTCACCAAAACGCCGACGCTAAAAGAGCTGGCCGGTCTTGCCCATGACGCCGGATTGATCCTTTACGAAGATGCGGGCTCAGGCGCCTTGCTCGATTTCACTGAGTACGGAATCGATGGTGAACCGGTCGTTCGCCGGTCAATCGAAGCCGGCGCCGACGTCGTTTCATTCAGCGGCGATAAACTCCTCGGCGGACCGCAGGCCGGCCTGCTGGTTGGTCGCGCGGACATTATCGAACGCATGCGAAGTCATCCGCTTTATCGCGCCGTGCGCGCCGACAAACTCCGAATAGCCGCGCTCGAAGCCACTCTCGACGCCTATGCGCGTGGTGCTTCCGAGAGCGAAGTTCCGGCGCATCGTTTCATCGCATTGTCAGCCGATGAGATTAAGAAGCGGGCTGTGAAAATGATCAGGCGCCTGCGAGGCAGAATACCTGATACAGTTGAACTCAACACCGTCCCCGGCGAGTCCGCCGCCGGAGGTGGCTCAGGCCCAACGTCGCGTCTCCCTACTGTTCTGATTTCGATAGCTCATAAACGATCGACTCCAAACCAAATTGAGGCGACTCTACGTCGCGCTGAGCCACCAGTGATCGCCCGAATCGTTGATGATCGTGTTCTTCTGGACTTGCGAACGGTCGCGGAGAGCGAAGAGCCGGAACTCGCACGCGCAATTCTTTCCTTGCCTCCCTGAGCGAAAACTCGTCTCAAAAGCCCGTAATCCTGCCATTGATTGCCCCATAGCTCTGACAAAACCCATAATTTATACGTGATTCTTGCGCATAACACCGCGCGTCGGTGTATAATCTCGTTGGCATTTCGGTGTCGCTTCCCATGCGAGCCTCCGCTCGATCCGAACACATCACTTCCCAAGACTTTCCCAAACCGTGAAAACATTCTCCTGGAAATCGCTACTTGTCTCACTCAGCCTGGCCTTCCTGGCCGGCGCAGCTACCTTTGCCATCTGGCGCGCCGGGCTGATCGACTCTCTCCAAGCAGGCTTCGTGGTGAGCGTCGGTCGTGGTGATGCACCGCTTCAATCTCCCCAGACCTGGCTCGGGTTGCTCCTCATCGTCGCTATCAGCACGAGCGCCGGGTTCTTTGTCAGCCGCACCGGCGCGCGCCGCTCGTTCCTGATTCTCGGTTTGGGTTTTCTCTCGACTGCCGCCGCCAGCTTGATCATGTCCCGGTATCTCAAGATCGATATCTTGTTCGCGCCCATGGCGCTGGGCGCGATCGGTGCTGTTTTTCTCGTCCAACTTCATCGTCTTTGGTTAATCGATACGTTGCTGACTGCACACGTAAACGATACCTCAGCAAGAACTGACACAGTGGAAGCGAGCCTCGCACAGTCTCGCCTGACCAGCGGCCTCAAGCTGCTGCAAACTATTCTTCCGCTGGAGGAGGCAGTTGTCTTTGAACCGGATGATCTCGGCGACCTGGTTCCCTGCGCTCGCCTGCGCACGAATCCGAGTGGCGCGCTCGAACCGGGCCGCAACACGGTCTGGCGCCGCCTGATCAAACTCTGCGATCAAGCTGTCGAGACGCGCGAGATTGCTTTGGCCCCCGCGGGAGAGATCGATTCCCTGGAGAGCGTCGCGATCCCTTTGCACCACGAAGGGCAAACCGTAGGAGCTTTACTGTTGCGTCTGCGAGAAAGTTTTGATCAGAGCGATCGCAGATTGTTGTCCGCGGTCGGTGGCCAGGTGGCGCGCAATCTTCAGCGCGAAGATGCCCGCAAAAGGAAACTCGACGGCAACCTGCCGGCGTTTGTTTCAGCGCGGACCTCCAGTCATCGTCTGCATGCGTTCGATGTCATCAGCGGCGTCTTGACTGAGAACCGCTTTGGCGCTCAGGTCCTGGCCGAAGCTTCAGACGGTTACGCGATCGCGTATCTCGACGGCACGCTCGGCTTCGTCAACCCGGCGATGCTTTGGGCCGCGCGCATGAATGAGCACGAGGCGCAAGAAATTGATCTCTTCGGATTGCTGAATCGGTTTCGCTCCGGCGTGTTTGATGAGCCTTCGATTGCTGTCCGTCGCGTGCTGCAGTCGGGCGAGCCTTACGAACGGGAGTTAAGGTTTCCCGATCACAATCAAACTCTCGAGCTGCGAATCGCGCTCGCGACTGACCGCAACGGGAACGGCTCAAATGGCAATGGCGCCGGCGCGAGTCCGCTGTGCTTTGCGATTCGGGTTCGTGATGTGACCAAGATGAAAGAGTTCGAACGGTTGAAAAGCGACATGATCTCGTTGATGTCGCACGAGCTGCGAACTCCGCTCACGAGCATTAACGGTTTCGCCGAGCTGTTGGTGCTTGACGATAAGATCCCTGCGGAATCCCGGGAATTTCTGCAAATTATTACCAACGAATCTCAACGCATGTCGCGCATGATCGATACCTTTCTCTCTGTGACTCAGCTTGAACGCGCTGACAAAAAGGAAGTCACAAAGATCGCTTTGCGGCTGGACGAAGTTGTGCGCGAAGTCCTGGGCGCTATGCAGCCAGCCGCCAAGAAGAAACGTATTCGCCTGATCGAACAACCCAACGGGCACATTCCCCCGGTAGCCGCGGACAAGAGCCTCGTCACTCAAGCGCTCACCAGATTTCTGGAGAACGCGATCAAGTACAGCCCGGAACGCACAGCGGTAACGGTCTCCACGGTGCTGGAAGCTGAAGCCGTACGCGTACTCGTCGAAGACCGCGGTTACGGTGTGCCGGCGGAATCGATCGATCGCATCTGGGAGAAGTTTTATCGCGTCGCGCGCGACGGGCAGGAGAAAGATGAAGAGTCTACTGGATTGGGTCTCGCCTTCGTTAAGGAAGTGGTTGAGCAGCACGGCGGCTCAGTCGCGGTCGAATCCGAAGTAGGACGCGGATCGAAATTCAGTTTTGCACTGCCGCGACTGTAAAAGGCTTGTCAGACTTCACCGTCCAATTCGATCATACTCATTGCCGGGCACTCGCAGAAACGAAATCCAGTTTCGATGACTTGATATCGAGCAGCGGGCCCAGCTCATAGACATTCCGATAACCATAATTGAAGAGCGCGATATAGGTCGAAAGGTTAAGCGAAGCGGTTGGCATCTTAGTTGGGAACGGTTGTTCAGCGCCCACGAAATTGTTGTTGCAATAGATCAGGATCCGCGTGCTCTTGTCGGGCAGTGTGCGCTTGAGACTCTCGACCGTAATGTCCGGAAAACTCAAATTGATCGCGCCCTTGATATGCAGCTCATTGTATTTTTCGCGGCTGCGCGCATCCAGGATGACTGTGCCGGGTTCTCGGCCCATCCGGATGAAATCTGCTTCGGTCAGACGCCGCGACTCTCGATGCTCGGCGGCCTCCGCTGCCACGCGGAGGTACCCAGGCATATCAATCGCCGGGTTAGCAATGCCGGAATTGCGTTGGGTGCGAGCAATCGGCGCCAGGCACAGAATCGTCAGTACCAGTAATAGTAAGTTTTTCATGCGAATCGTCTCCTTTTGCACTTGAACGATCCGCAAATTAGAAGCTTGCACAAGAAAATTGGCGTAGTGCCGCTAAGCTCGCTGAAAAGGTCGGCTTTGCTTTAGAGGTACTGTTCACTACACACCCAGGATCTTATTGATCCGGCCGCGACAGCTCGCGGCTCCGCAGTAGCAGCGCTTCGAATCGGGGTGCAGCGTCTGTTCATAGTCCACGGTAATTTCTTCGCCGGGATGAATGTCGCGCAGGGCAAAGAACACTACGTGACTATAGATGGTGCGGACATAAGCGTTAGGTTCGCAGGAGTGGTTGATGTAATGCGTGCCGTTGCCGCCGCGACTGCCGTCGATGCTCCACTTGCCGTCGACGTCGCAGATGCGCAACTTGACTCGATGGGCGCGGCGTTGAGCTTCGCGATCCGGAATTCGCTCGCCGGTGTATTCGGCGATTTTGCGCCGACGCGGAAAGTAAGCCGTCGCAAAACAACCTCTGCCGTTGATTGGTGATTTTTGGATCGAGAGTCCAGGTGCCAGCTTCAGGGTCATGTGCAGAGCATTGTACGCTAATTGTCACTCAATGCTGGGAGCGCGGACGTCCTCGTCCGCATTGAGCGCGAAGCGCGAATAGATCGACGCAAGCACGACCGCGCGCTGCAGCGCGGTGCGGACGGGACGTCCGCGCTCCCAGCACCAAGTGGCACATCCTTGCGCGGCGCATTACTCGGAAACGATCAAACTCTAGCGATTAGACGCCTTCTTGCTTTGATCTGTAATGGCACGTCGATGAACCGGCCTCCATTCCATTTTTCCAACTTCCAGTCTGCCTTCCTCAGCAACTGATCTGATTTGACCAGATGGATCAGCGTTTCGCGCTATGACGCCCATCGTTCTCTCGGGTCTAAAAGGAACAATCTTTGTGAAAGCCTCATGCACACCGAGACCTGCAAACAACCCGAGCACCATGGAACCGATCGCCTTTGCGAAGTACGACACCCGGTGGCGGATCGCACGCAATCCAACCGGACAATCTTTGGTAATGATCGATCCGTCGCCGCGTCGATAGAACCTGACACAAAGTCTCCCTTCGGTGCGCGCGATCAAGGACTCGGCATCCGGCCTGTTCATGGCGGACAGGTTGTAAACGTTCAGACTGCACTGCCCGCAGAAACGCACGCGGTCGCTGCCAATCATCTGGTCCCAATCAGCCTTGCACGGCGCGGCGACCTGTACATGATCGAGTGGATTTTTGAATCGAGCCATGATTTCTCTTCATCGCGGAGGAACCCGCGCGTTCGATCGAGTAATTTGGAGTGCGCTCCAAAACGGCAACAGCTCGCGCTACATCTGCGGACCCACGTAACGAACTCCTTTCAACTCGGCGAGCGCCGCCAGCTTTTCAATCGAGATCCGGCCGATTACAAGTTTGGCCGTCTTCGGATCAAGCACGACTTCAAAACCGAGTTCCTTGAGCCTGGCCATCGTCTCGTCCGTTTTCTCAGTCAACCAGATTTGAACTTCAGCCTTACCATTACGAATGAATTTGGCTTCATCCGCACCTGGACTCGCTTTGGGATCTTTCAGACGATCGATGACAGCCAGCACCATCGGATGAAACTTTGCGGTGAACTGCCGACGCTTTTGCTCATCGGGCGAGAACGCTCGTGTCCCATCTACGGCAACGGCTTCATCAGCCATCACTCGAGCCATCTCTTTGGGAGGAGGTGCAGCACCGCCGCCACCTCCGCCACCGCCCGAGGCCCGAGCGTTTGCGGTTCCCGAGACGGCGCCCGATCTAGTCACCACCCTCCGTGCCATGGGCGAGGCCATTCGAGCATTGAGAACCCCACCGGCAACGTAACCAATCGAATCTCCTTCAGTCTCCCGGCCAAACACCGCCGCGCGATTCACACCTTCGGGCACTTCCACCGGCACATCGATCCGCCGCGGTTGACCGCCGTCAGTCACAATCATCTCTTCGACTGCGACAAACGAAGTGAACTGCGTCATCAGACGATAGTCCAACCCTAGTTGGGTGACGGCTTGCTTCACTTCGTCCTGCATTGTCCCTCGCTGCGCGCCTTTAAAGTCCTGGCTCATTAAATCATCGATGCGGGTGCGCGCCCAGAGCGTCGCCAGCACGTCGTGTTGCTGTGAACTGGAGAAGTCGACCGGGATCTCGCGCACGAAATCACGGCCAGCCATTTTTCCTTTCAGTCGAATAGTTCCGCGGCCGTTCCCCGTGTAGCGTCCGGTGAGGACCACAGGCTTCGCACTGAACAGATCGGGCACGGTTTTCGGATAGACATCCGCTACCGGCAACCCGTTCCAGTCGATCGAAATATCAGTGAGCAGCGGATTCCGCACGCGTTCGTGCATCCGGCGCGCGGCCGCTGATCCATCGTCGTTGAGGGCCACATACTCGACTTCGCCGCGTCCGTATTTCGCCATGCCGTCGAGCAGGAACCGATTCACGCTGTTACCAATACCGAACGCGAATACGCGCGCGTTGGGGTGCTTCTGCACTTCGCCGATGATCTCCAGGTCGTTGCCGACATAGCCATCAGTCATAAAGACCACGATGCGCACGTGGCCCTGCGCGTCAGAAGGATCCATCGACGCCTTAATAGCTTTCATCATCTCTGTGCCGCCGCCGCCCGTACGCGACTCGAGAAACGCCTGAGCCTTAGCCAGGTTATCTTTGGTCGCGGGCACTGGTTCGGGAAATAGAATGTGTTCGTCACCGGAAAACGTGATCAGGTTGAAGGTGTCATATGGGTAAAGGTTGTCGAGCGCCAGCTTCATCGTCTCTTTGGCCTTCTCGATCGGAAAGCCCGACATGGAACCCGAGGTATCGAGCACGAAAACCAACTCCTTGGGCGTCACGTCCGCAGCGGTAACTCGATCGGGCGGTTGCAGGATCAAAGTGAAGAAGCCGCCTTTGTCTGATGAATGGGTAAGCAAAGCGTCTTCGATCTTCTTTCCGGCGACGTCGTACCGCAGAACAAAATCCTTGTTGGGAATCGTCGCTTCGTCCTTCAAGCGGACCAGCGCCCGCCGGTCGTCTGGACGCTCCACCGTAACGTCGTGCGACTTTGAGTCGAGCGCATCAATCGGCACGCCGGCATCCAACGTTACATCGATCGAGACATCATGACCGGCCCGCATTCCTTCAGGCGCCGGCTGAGGCGTCACCCGCGAACCATCAGGCACCTGATTCGTGTCCGGCGCGAACCCATTGCCTTGCGCAGCGGTCGGCGAACCGGGCACATAACGTGGCCCGACCACCATCGGGAAAACGAATTCATACGAACCTTCCTCGTACTTCAGGGTCTCGACGTAACTGATCGTGATCTTGATTTGTTCGCCGGGAAGAATATTGGCGACCGATTGCGTGAAGATGTTCGGACGTTCCTGATCGAGCAGGCTGGCCGTTTGCCCGTTGTTCTTCGCGGCTTCATAGACGGCCTGGGCTTCCTCGCGGCGCAAAATCTTGCCGCGCACCGTCCGCTCGCCGACAATCATGGTCATGTCGTCGACCGCGGCGTTTTGCGGCAACGGGAAGGTGTAGACCGCTTCGATTTTTTCTTTGAAGGGGTTCTCAAATTCCTGCGTGACGACTACGCGGGAGAGAAAGCCGCTGATCTGCGCTTTGACATCGGTGTGCTTGAGCGGACACAACGCCTTCGGTTTTCCATTTGGATCGATGACCTGAAGGGCGCCCGGGGTCACGCCGGTTTGGGCGGAAACCAGGCCGCCAGAGCTTCTTAAGGCGCTCACGCCAACTACCACAGCACCCAGAGCTGCTATCACCAGGAAAGATTTGAGAAAGAAAGTTTTGCGCATCGTCTTCTCCACTTCGTATTAGCAACTTCCCTAAACACGCGATCGTGTGGGAAAGTTTCACAAAAATTCATTGTTCCACTGGTTTAGAGGCCCAACCTCGGTCTCTGGTTCCCGAATACTTACAGGTGTAGAACGTGAAAGCGGGGAGACCTTGCAGATCAACTGCATTGATGCAGTGAGTAGTTTCCGCGATGGCCGATCTTTTAGAGTGCGCTGACTTGTCAGCGCTTTGTTAAGCGGCGACTTGTCGCCGCCGCCTGGCGACTGCGGCTTCTCTCCGGCCGCGACAAGTCGCGGCCTCTGAAAGCGGTAACAAGTTACCGCACTCCATAAAAGTCCGCCTCAATACAAGTTGAAGTTATATTCCAACTGCATATACATCGACACCGGCTGGCCGTTTTTCCGCGCCGGCACGAATCGGATCTGTCGGGCCGCGCCAATCGCCTTCTCTGTCAGACCACCTCCCAAAGATTGCAGGGCGCGAATGTTGGACACCTCGCCGGTTCGCGAAAACACCACGCGCAGGATAACCGTGCCGGTGATGCCACTTCGTCTCGCTTCCTCGGTGTACTGTGTTTCAGGCTTTGAAAGGACGCGCGCGCGTTCGTTTACCTGCGATGGAGGATAGACCTGATCCGGATTGCCGTTTGGATTATTGCCTGACGAGCCGCCTATTCCGCCCCCACCCGGATTATTATCGTTACCGCCTATGTTGCCTTTCCGGCCAGGCCCGAAACCGGGACCCTCGCCTTCGCCGATGCCCGTGCCTTTACCTGTGCCGACGCCACCACCGTCGCCTGGACCATTCGAAGGCGTGGTTGATTTGGATCGTGGATCACCATAAGAAGTAGACGAGAGGTTTCGCCAGAGCGCCGGATCGATATCGGTGCCTGCATCCGGCAAAGCCTGCGGCAAGCGGGCCATCGTCGTCGAAATGGGCGCCGGGATTATTGAGGGAACCGGCACTCGACCCTGCGATGGCTGGGCTGGGTTGCCATCGCCGCCACCGCCTCCCCCTTGAGCCCGCGCGGGCACGGGACGCGAACCTTCCCCCTTACCTTTCCCAAAACCCACACGCCCTTTTTCGCCGGCGCCAACTCCTGAATCATGGTTGGGCTTTGCTCCGGTGCGGAGGTCAATCTCGACCGTTCGCACTATTTCGTCGCCATTATCGATCAAATCGGCGTCGCTCATTTTTCGAGCATGCCTTTCCAGAACCAGAACGCTCAGGACGATCGCGGACACAACGATCAGTGCAGATGCTGCGGCCGAGAGCACGTGCGGACGTGCCAGAGTCTGCTTGAATAATCGCTTTCCTTCGGCAACTCGTCGGGCTGCAAAAGCGATCGGATCATTCTTGAATGGGGGCCACGCTTGTTTGGCCTGGACCACGACGAACAGGACTTGGTTCCCAAGACGTCGCGCCAAACCCTCGTCACCGATCAAAGTCAGATGGAATTCGGCCGGCGCTGCGTCGCATTGCGCAACGCCCAGTGGCTTCCCGTCAACCGGACAAAAGCTAAACTCATCTTTGAATCCTTCACCGCACGCATTGCATCTTTTCATGGCAATCTCCTGGTTCTCTAGGTGTGGAACTTCGGACGGGGAGAGCTTGCTTGAAAAAGTCTTCGGCCAAATTCCGCGTTCAACCCATCGTCAGCAGACGGATAGTTACGGCCAGTAACTGGCGGCCGATCATTCAGGTGCAGGTTTGCGAACTGGGGAGTTCTAGTTGTGTATTACGGGAGACAGGCGAAAAGTTACGCTAAAAGAAACTAAGTTCAGCGTTCAAGTTCAAGCTTCAGCTTGGCCGCATGAGCATACCTAAACCCGATGGTTTATTTTGGGAGATTCGTGCTCTCCAGATAGGACGATTCACGAAATCACACGAAGCGGAAGGTTTTGTTCGTGCGGTTTCGTGTGATTTCGTGGATCGTTCCTTCCGATCTGGAGAAAAACCGCGAAACCGAATCAGGGTCTCGCGCAACCGTTGAACTCTTTGATCAGAACCTATTTCAACCTGAGACTGCGAGCTATCAGGTCAGTCTGGTTACGAATGCGCAAGAGTTTGTCGCGCATTCCGGTGAAGCGCAGCACATAGACTGTACCGCTATTGCCCTGGAGATAATAAGTGCGACCGGCCATCGGTTTGCCCGCCTGGCTAAACTCAAAAGAAGAGGTGACGCCTGACAGACGGCCCGTGAACCTGTCTGTCTTGCCGTCCACATAACCGGGCCGGAAGCGTTCCTTCTGATCCTGATCTCGACGAGCGAACTCATCCATGGTCAATCCTTCGTCAAGGTTCTCCTTACGAATCCGAAGATAACCATCGTTGCGATCGCCATAGACAAACTCCGCATGCTGGTGCAGGTCGTCCGGCTCATCAACGAGGCGCCAGGTAGGCGACGGCAGGTCGACAATATAGTTGACCTTGTCGCTTGAATAACTGTGTTCCTGGGCGCCCGAGCTCAGGTGCGAGGCCGACGGCGTCAGCGCCGCGAGCAGGAACAGTCCTAAGAATGTGATTGCTGATCGCACGTGTCTAACTCCTCGTTAAGACCCTATGGATTTCACCGTTGTCAGATGCGGGGCGCGCTTGCCCTGTTGTCTAAAGTGTCTCAGGCGCTGGCCGCAGAGCGGCCAAATGTCTATAGCTCAGGTCGTAGGAAAGAATTCTTAGCTCCAGAGGGCGCAAAGTGCTTTTTTAGCAAGCCAAGTGTTTCGCTCCTCCGGAGCTCCAACCTTGCTGGGGCTGCCTGTCCTATAAACAGTAGGTCCCTCAGGGACCGAAGACTGAAGCAGAAAACCAGACCGAGCTCGTAGCGAGAATTCAGAGGCCCTCAAGCCTAAATCTGGGCCTGGTCGATTGCCTGTCGCTGTAACCGCACCAACTGTTCAATTCCCTTGCGGCCCAGTTCCAGCAGGTTATCCATCTCCTCGCGCGTGAAGGGCGACCCTTCGGCCGTGCCCTGCACCTCGATAAACCGTGCATCACCGGTGCAGACGATGTTCATGTCAACCTGGGCCCGCGAATCCTCGTCGTATTTCAGGTCAAGCAACGGCGTTCCGTCAACGATTCCCACACTGACCGCGGCAACTTCGCTGATCATGGGCGACTTCGTAATTCTTCGTTCTTTCATCAGACGTTTGCAGGCGATTGCGAAAGCGACGTAGGCGCCGGTGATGGCCGCGGTGCGTGTGCCGCCGTCCGCTTGCAACACGTCGCAGTCCAAAGTAATCGTGCGGTCCCCAAGCACCTTGCGATTGGAGATCGCGCGCAGGCTGCGGCCAATCAGGCGCTGAATCTCGTGCGTGCGTCCCGAAGGCCCACCGCGACCAGTCTCGCGCGAGGTGCGCGTCTCTGTCGAACGCGGCAACATCGCGTACTCGGCGGTGACCCAACCCTCGGTGCGCTGCCCGCGCAGGTGCGGCGGCAGTTTGTCTTCGACGGAAGCCGCACAGATCACACGCGTGTTGCCCATCTCGATCAAAGCCGACCCTTCAGCGTTGGGCAAAAAGCCCGGTGTAATGCGGACCGGCCGCAACTCATCTGCCGCGCGATCGTCAGTGCGTATGAAGCCCATATGGTCTTATTTTCTCTCTCCCTTTTGGGAGTTGTAGGGAAAAACCTTCTCCGTGCTCTCCGTGTCTCCGTGGTGCAGCTTTTTCTTGGCAATTTCAACACGGAGACACGGAGGCCATGGAGATTACACGGAGAAAATCCATGGTTCTCCGACCAACCCTTTGGAAGAAAGAATCATTCGGCTCTCAACGAAGCTCGTCGTGTCCCCAAACCTCGACCGCCTCCAATCGAGCGGGCTTGCTTCCCAAAAATCTCTCGGCCACTCTGGCGAAACGTTCGGCCGCGTCAGTAACATAAAAGTGATCCAAATCATCGCACAGGTGGCGTTCGAGCGCACCCGTGTCCGAAGGTCCTCGCCCCAAATCTGTCTCGGTCAATAGAGACTTCACCTCTCGCGCCGTCGCTTCGCCGGAATCGATCAACTCGACCTGTGCGCCGACGGTTCCCTGAATCACTTCCTTCAAAATCGGGTAATGCGTACAACCCAGCACCAGTGCGTCGATACTCGAGCGTAAATCTTTGAGATAGGTTTCGGCCACCGTTTTTGCCACCTCCGCGTTTGCCCAACCTTCTTCGGCCAGCGGCACAAACAGCGGACAGGCACGTTCGATCACGACTGCGTCAGGATCGGCTTTCCTGATGGCTTCGGTGTAAGCACCGCTCTGCACGGTTGATTCGGTAGCGATCACTCCAATTCGTCGCTGGGAGCGCCTTTCTTGCTGGGAGCGTGGACGTCCCGTCCGCAGTTCTTCAGCTATATCTTGATCCATCGCACTAACTTCCTCGGCCAGATGGCTCGCTAGCTGCGCCGCTGCCCGCGCCCCCGGCCCAATCACGCCCACCACATCAATCTTGAGCGCCCGCCGAATCGCCGGCAGCGCCAAAGCCGAAGCCGTGTTGCAGGCGACGACCAACAGTTTGATTCCGCGTGCCGCCAGGAACTGAGCGTTCTCGACCGCATAACGTTCCACTGTCGCCAAAGACTTTGTCCCATACGGCACGCGGGCAGTGTCGCCGAGATAGACGAAGCGCTCATTAGGAAGATGCTCATGCAGCGCACGATAGACGGTCAGTCCGCCTACGCCGCTGTCAAAAATGCCGATGGGAAGTTGCCGATCCAATATGCTTAAGCAGGGCTCTGGGAAAAATGAAACGACCAGGAGCGAGTGACACTATATCATTCGCTACCTGGTCCGCGGGTTCCGCCACAGGCAGATCGGTCTGCTGACTACTTACTGTTTTTCACGGCCCAAATCGCCCGCGGTACTCACCTGAGGTGATGAAGGCCTTGACCATGTCGGCGTTGACGAAGTTGCCGTTGAATTGATTCAGCTTGTTCAGCCAGAAGTTGAAACCAGCGGCGTCCGGATCGCGGCGCAGGTAACCAAAGTATTCCATCAGCACGAACATTCGGTTCGTCTCTGCCTGCCGGAAGCTCGGCTTCTCAGTGATCTTGCGGAGCACCGTGGCCCGTGTCTCGGTGCTGTTGTTCAATCCATTGACCAGAGCGTCGCGTTCCGTTTGGGTAAAGCTGACGCCGGTGTTCGCGATCAAAGTGTCGACGTATGGTCCATTGAGCAGCGGGCCATAGATCGCAACGAACTCCGGTCGAACTACATAGTCGTTGAAGTAAGCGACCTTGTTCGCTTCCAACACCGCCGCCGAGCCGGGCGCGCCAAAGATATAGTCTCGACCCAGCGCCTGCGAGTCGCGCTCAAATCGGTTGTAAGTTGGCAACGCTCCGAAGGCCGTTTTGCTTGTTAGATAAGCGATGCCGCCGGTGTCCTGGAACTCACTGGAAAGGAAGAAAGCGGCCGAGACGTTTACGCGTCTGATGTCGGTGCATTGGGCGTCGGCGCCGCAGGAAGTGATCTGGTTGGTCCAGAAAGCAAGTCCTGCTGGGTCCGGTTCGCGATTCAGGAAATCGTGATAGTGCTGGCGAACAAAGAAGCTCGCGTCGTCAATCAGGTTGGCCGGTGGTCCTTCAGGACTGTTTGTGATCGTCACAGTCGCCGACGAAGGTGCGGCGAAAGCTGCTCCACCCGTAAGATTCGACAGGTTCACCGTGAACAGTTCAGGATTCTCTGCAAACGAGTCACGATTAACCAGTAGTGTAAAAGTCTTCTGAGTCTCTCCCGCGGAAAATCTCAGTGTGCCCATCGCCGTCGTGAAGTCGCAACGCGCTGACGCCAGGTTACCAATCGTGTTGCACGCAGCCGGCGCCCCCGTGTCGTCGGTGGCAAAATCAACCGTCGCGGCCCCGGAAGTGTCGTTCGTGCGATTAACCGTTAACGTTACGAAGTTTGCGCTTTCGCTCACGGTGTAGGTCGGCTGACTGAAGCTGATGAATCCACCCTGAACATCGTCGTTCAGAATCGTGCCCGTGCCCTGGGTCTTGCTGATGACGGCATTGACCGGGTTCGTCAGGCTCACGGTGAAGTTCTCGTCCGGCTCAAAACTCGTATCGCCTTTAATCGTCACGCCGATCGTCTTAGTTGTCTGTCCGGTCGTGAAGGTCAAGGTGCCGGTGGTTGATTGATAGTCAGATGGGGACAAAGCCGTGCCATTCGCAGTGGCGAAGTCCACGGTGACTGTCAGATTGCTCGCCGCCGAAAGCGTCACTGTGAAGTTCATGGTCTTCGTGCCACTGTCGCCTTCGGTAGTCGAGAGATCATCAATTGATAGCGATGGTGTTGGCCTTACCAGCTGGCTGCCGGGCAGCGAGTCAGTGCTCGGATTGAAGTTCGCGTTGCCACTGTAGTCGGCAACGATCGAGTGGTTTCCTACTGTCAGCGCTGCGGTCGCAAAGGTGGCGACCCCAGCGGCGTCAAGCGTCACCGGCGCACCTGCGTTTACGCCATCTATCTTGAACTGCACCGTTCCGGCGGGCGTCGCTACCGAAGTGACAGTTGCGGTGAACGTCACATTCTGGCCGAGGTCCGACGGATTCGATGATGATGTAACCGCGGTTGAAGTCCCGGCCTTCGTGTTAGTCAGACTGAAGCTGGCAGAAGACGAAACGCCATTCGCGGCCGCGGTGACGTTATAGCTACCCGCCAGATTGTTCGCGGTGAAGGCCGGACTGGCCATGCCGCTGGCGCCGATCGTCACGTTTGCCGTGGTGACGTTCCCGGTGAACGTGCCGCCGGGTCCGCTCGCCGGCGCGGTGAAGGTCAGCACTCCGCCGGCAACCGGTTCACCAAAGGCGCTGCTGACTGTAGCTTCCAGAGGCGTAGCAAACGTGGTCGTGATTGTCGCGCTTTGCGGCGTACCGTTGGTGGCGGCGATCGTAAAGCCGCGCGACTCGAACGCGCCAATGTCCACTGCTCCGACACGACTTACGCCGCGCTGATCCGTTGCGGGCGCGCCCGTGCTCGTTCCGGCGTTGATGGCTGGGCTGCCAGGCAGCAGAGCCATCGTCTGCGTCGAACCACCGTTGTTGGCCAGCGGGCCGAGCAACGGATTAATTGGCGCAGCGATCGTTCCGACAATGTCGCCGTTGCTGCCGTTATTAAAACCGGTGCTGCCGTTATTCTTGCCGATTAGGTTATTGCCCTGCGAAGTCATCGGGCCGACGAGGTCCGGGCCGGTCCCCGATCCCGCGGTGTTGAGCGCGACGATGGTGTTCCTGAGACTAATCACCGGACTCGCCGAGTTGTTATGAATGCCACCACCGGCTCCGGCGCCGCCGGGAGCAGAGTTGCCACTGATCGTGCTGTTGGTGATGTTTATTGGTCCGGTAGTGACATTGAAAATGCCGCCGCCGCTGGCTGTGTTACCGCTGATGGTGCTGTTGGTGACGTTGACTGTTCCGGTGCTGTTATTGTAGATGGCGCCGCCCGTAGTTGAAGCAGTGTTGTTGTTCAGAGTGCTGTTGCTGACATTGATGACGCCGGTACTAAAGTTGAGAACGCCGCCGCCGAACCCGGCAGAGTTATTGCTAAGCGTGCTACTGGTGATGTTGACTGTCGCCGTGCTGCTATTGAGAATTCCACCACCTGAGTTGCCGCCCGGGACCTTCCCATTCGAGATCGTCAACCCTGAGAACGTGATGGTTCCCGGATTCGCCACCGTCAAGTTGAAGACGCGGCTATTGTTGTTGCCGCTTATCGTCAAGAGATTTGCGCCCGGCCCCTGAATCGTCAGGCTCTTGTCGAGCACCAGTTCGACGGAAGTCAGAGTGATCGGACTGACTACCTGACTCATGTCGAAAGTGATGGTGCTGCCCGGGCAGGCGCTGTTGATGATCGCGCGCAGAGAGCCCGCGCCGCTGTCATTGCTGCTGGTGACTGCTGTCGGCCCACAGTTAACAGTGATCGTCGCGGTCGCTGTGCTGCCGCCCAGACCGCTGTTGTTGTTAGTCAACGAGGCTTGCACCTGGAAGCTGCCGGCCGCGTTGGAGTTATTCGCCGGCGTGAACTTCAAGCCGGCATTGCCTTCCGCAACCGTGATGAAGTCGTTGTTATTTATCTGAGTCGTGCCGTCGTTTTTAAACAGCGTGCCGCCAGTGATGTTCGTGATCTTGAAGTTGGTTACTTCCGCGCTATCTGCCGGATTGCGAGTAATCACGAGGCCCGAGGTGGTCTGATTATTAACCGTCGTGGTGGCATTCGTTACTGACGGAGTGTCAGCCACGGGGTTGACCGTGATCGTCGCCGTCGCTGCAGAACCCAGGCCGTTGCCGCCCGCGCTGGTCGCTCCCTGCACCTGGAAGCTGAAGGTCGTCGACGGACTGAATAGATTGGCCGCCGGCGTGAACTTCAGCCCCGCATTGCCCTCCGCGAGCGTAATAAAGTCGCCATTGTTGATCTGCGTCGCGCCGTTGTTCTTGAATAACGTGCCATTAGTGATACCGGTGATCTTGAAGTGCGTCACTTCCGCGCCGTCTACCGGATTCACAGTAATGACTAATCCGGAGGTCGACTGGGTGTCTTCGTTGGTTGTGGCGTTGGTGACCGACGGCGTGTCGGCGACAGCGTTGACGGTCAGAACAAAAGTATCCGTCATGCTCTGGCCATTGTTGCCGTTGACCGTAACGGTGATGGTTGATGTACCGAACTTGTCCGCCAGCGGATTTATGGTCAACGTCCGTGTCGAGCCTGAGCCTGACACAGCAATGTTCGCCACGTTATTCGGGACCAGAACAGTGTTGCCGGAGACGGCGGTAACCGAAGTTATCGACGCCGCGCCACCGACATTGAAAGTGAACTGAAGCTGCGTATCTTCGTTGGTAGCCTTGTCAGTGATGTCTTCGACCGACACCTGCGCCTCGAAGGCGCCGATGTCGACAGTACTCGTAGTGTCTGCGTCCGGTCCATCAACCGCGCGCGCAAAACCTGAGCCGCGCTGGTCAGTGGTCAGCCCTGCGTTCGTTGCCAGCGTGTTACTGCCCGCATCCAGGGCCGGTGAGCCTGGCAGCAGCGCGTGTGTCTGCGTCGGGCCACCATTGCCGCCGAGCGGCGCCAGCCGCGCGTCGGTCACACCAACTTGATTATTGTTCACCCCATTGCCGAGTCCGCCTGCTCCGCCCGTGCCGATCAAGTTAAAGGAACTCGAAGCGTCAACTGTGCCGCTGATGTCATCGGCAGTGGTACTGGGACTTGGACCGCGGAAATTGCCGGCGACTAAGGTGTTCTGCAAGGTCACTGTGCCGCCAACGCGGGAAATACCGCCACCTTGTTCGCCGCCGCTATTATCCGAGTCTGAGCGATTATTGGTGAGCGTCACGTTGGTCAAGGTGAGCGTACCACTGTCACTCCGCACGCCTCCTCCGGCACCCGTGGCCGAGTTGCCACTGAGGGTGCTGTTGACGACCGTAATATTTCCGCCGTTGTTCCACAAGGCGCCGCCACTGCTTCCTGTATTGGTCGCGATCAGACTGTTGACGAGACTGGTTGTTCCACCCGTGCTGCCAATGCCGCCGCCAAAGCTAATGAAAGCATGATTCTGACTAATAGCTACTCCATTGATCGTCGCAGTACCGCCAGCTACTTGAATAGCACCCCCGCCCTGGGCTCCCGCGCTGTTAGCCACGAAAGAGCCTGCGGTTATGCTTAGCGTGCCGCTATTGCTAAAAACGCCCGCGCCAGAAAATATGGCTGTATTCGATTGGCCAGCAGCCGCCCCGCCGATATTGCAGTTGTTAAGCGTCAGCGACGGACCTGAGTTGAAAATCCCGCCTCCGTTATTGGCTGTGCTGTTGCTGAACAGGTTGCAGTTTGTCAGCGTCAGTGTGCCACTATTCAGCACTCCACCGCCGTTGTTGCCGCCAGTCGCCTTGCCGTTGGTAATCGTCAAGTCACTGACGTCGACCGTTTGGCCCGACTGAATGTTGAAGACGCGGCTGGCGTTGTTACCCGAAATCGTCAACGGGCTCGCGCCTGGGCCCTGAATCGTCAGGTTCTTGTTGATTGACAATTCGCCGGTGGTCAGCGTAATCGGGCTGACGACCTGACTCATATCAAAGCTGATGGTTGCTCCGTCACAAGCATCTGCGATGGCTTGTCGCAACGAGCCCGCGCCACTGTCGGCATTCGTGGTTACGGTCACAGTATTCAAGCACGTAAACACAATAGTTCCCGCGGAGGCGCTATTGTTTTCAGAACTGGAATCCGAGGTGGTCGAGGTGACTGTGGCGGTGTTCTGATAAGTTGTGCCAGCCCCCGTCCCGGGCGGGATGTGGCCCACCAGCGTGAATACCTGTCCGGCAGTGACCGCAAGACTCGGGTTCGTGCAGTTGATCGTGCCGGTTGTTCCTGGCGATGGAAGACCGGGGCATGACCAGCCGGCGGGCATGGACAACGAGACAAACGTCATCCTTGAGGGGCCGCTTCCCGGCAACGGATCGTTCAGCGCGGCGTTAGCGGCGGCATCGGGCCCGGAGTTCGTTACCGTGATGGTATAAACGATGTCTCTGTCGGCGAGCGACGAGTCGGTGTTGGCAGTCTTGGTCACGCCAATGTCGGCGTTAGTACCCGGAACAAGAGTGGTCGCCGGCGCTGAGTCATTCTCGGTATTATCGTTTGGGGACCCGTTCACTACGGCTTGATTCGTAATAAAGGTTCCGGGAGAGACTCCGGAGTCAATGTGTACCGTCAAGGTAAACACATCGTTCGCGCCGGCGGGAACAAGTGAATTCGTGCAATTGACTGGGCCGTTGTTGCCGACACCGGGATCCGTGCAGGACCAACTAGCAGGCTTTGAAAGCGAGACGAACGTGGTGCCCGGCGGCAAGTTATCATTCAAGCTCGCGCCCGTGACATCGTCCGGACCAGAACTCGTGACCGTAATCGTATAAGTAATGTTTGTGTTCGCTTGGGCGGTGTCGGGACCAGTCTTGGTCACCGCGATGTCGCCTTCCTGAAAAAAGGCCGCGACACTGTTGTTCGCGTTCTCCCTCAGGGTGTTGACCGTGAAGGTGCTGGGCGGCGCGAGGTTGAGTACCGGTTTCTGCTGTTGGTTGGCGTAGTTTGCCGAGGCACTCTGGCGTTGCACAAAGAAGCAGACAACCGCGAGGAGCAGGAAAATTAACAGGGGATTCTTTTTCATCAAGCGATTAATTCAGATGGTTGAGGGTTCGTAGGGACGAAAGCCGAACCGCATCTCTCTAACGACGTTGCTTCTAACAGCCGCGACTCTAGCATAAAAGCCGAGGTACGCCAACCAGCCATTTCGTGCATACTCTGCGACCATGGTCGAGTCATTGGCCACTCGCTTGCTCCGACGATACTGATTCACGGTCGAGATTGAAATGGTGGAGGCGCCGGGAATTGAACCCGGATCCAAAAGCCAACGCCGAAGGACTCTACATGCTTATCTGCTTCTCTTTTCGGCCGGCTTTTACACCGTCCGGGTTTTGCCAAACATCGAGTAAGTGAAGCAGCAAGACCTCGACATAGGCTAGTCCGACTTTATCTCGCCCCCAGCCACGGACCGAAGCTGGGGACCAGCTCATCTGAGTGACATCTCGCTCCGCGCGCATGAGCAACTTGCGGTGAGACGCTCACGGCTAATTAGGCCGCGAGAGCCAATTGATTGTTATTGGCAATTGTTTTTTCCCTACGCTTTTTAACGAGCTGCATAAGGTAGCCCGGCATGCATCGCGACGGACGTTAGGGCTCCTGTCGAAGCCTGTCGCCCCCTTTTTGCGAGCGGGATGATTATACGGGCTTGGGTGATGAAAGGGAAAAGACGGTCGAATTTGAGAGCCGTCGACTTCATGTTCCCATTGATAACGGAAGGCTCAAGGACTTGATGTTGGAATTGCAACTTCAAAGAAAGGCTGCCCGGCAGGCGAAGAACCGTTGCAACTTTCATTACTTTCCGAGATCGAGCCTTTTCATTATTATGCTCCGATGACGAGGGTGCGTGGACTACTCCAATGAAACTATCGAGCCTCATTCCTGTCGGGAGAATAGAAAAGGCAATCTACCTAATTCGAGACGAGAAGGTGATGTTGGATAGCGACCTTGCGGAACTCTACTGCGTCGAGACCAAAGCGCTCAATCGTGCTGTAAAAAGAAATTCCAGGCGCTTTCCACCGGACTTCATGTTTAGGCTCTCGTCGGAAGAGGCGTCCCGTTTGAAGTACCAAATTGGCACCTCAAAAACGGGCCGAGGAGGGCGGCGCTATCTACCCTACGTCTTCACCGAACAAGGTGTCGCGATGCTTTCGAGCGTTCTGAATAGTGAGCGCGCAGTACTGGTTAACGTTGAGATAATGCGCACCTTTGTAAAGCTGAGACAAATGCTCGCTTCGAATGCGGAACTCTCGCGTCGGCTTAATGATTTGGAAAGCAAATACGATCGACAGTTCAAAGTCGTGTTCGACGCGATTCGACAACTAATGTCGCCGCCGCGTGCGGGCCGAAAACAAATCGGCTTTCGCTCGCGGTCGGACTCGCGCTCAGGCTAAGAAGTAAGCTTTCGTTTGCTTCTGCCCTTTGTCACTGATTAAGGGTGGTCACCGCCTATGAGCCAGATCGAACGATTTGGAAAGCAGGCTTCAAAGAGCGAAACGGCTTACGCAAATGACATGCGTGGTTTGTAAGAACAAGAAGATGACGCGCGGGACAACCGTGCTGCCGATTGAGCGCGGCAAGGCGGTGTTGCTGGTCACGGACATACCGGCGCGAATTTGCGCAAATTGCGGCGAACCTTACATTGACGAAAAAACCGCGAAAGAAGTGGAAGTCCTGGCAAACGAAGAACTGAAGGGCCGCGTGAGTCTGATAAAACGGCCGGCGCACGGTTGTCGTCGCAGAATTTGCGGCGTAGAAGAGCTAACTCATTGGAGTTGGCAATTGTTTTTTCCCTACGCTTTTTAACGAGCTGCATAGGGTAGCCCGGCATGCATCGCGACGGACGTTAGGGCTCCTGTCAAAGCCTGTCGCCCCCAATCGGGAAGCAAGATAATTATAGATGATGTGGGAAGAGATGTCAGGCTTGGCTTAACGATTTCAACCACTCTTCGTAAGTAAGGCAAGTGATTATGGCTGGCCCAAGTTTGAATAAGCTTAACGCCTACTATCAAAGTCGGTGAAGTCGTGGCTGTCCCAGAACTCGCCAATCTTCTCATCCGAATCGACTTTGGAAATACTGCTCGTCTATTTTCTTCCATAAGCTTTGCGTTCCTTGTCGCTCATGTCGCGAGCGCTGATGATAACAGCGGTCTTGATAGCGGCAAGTATTCAACGCGGTCAGCGAAATCTTCCAGGCTCGCAACTTTGGCAATGATTTCCAGTTCGCGGACGCAAGTACCGATGTACACGTGTAGTTGGTGCGCGTAGACGACCCCGGCAAAAGGAATTCTCTCTCGCTGCCGATGATTTGCCTCAGCCAACAGGTCTTCATCCTGCGAGAACAGAACACGCCGCAACTCTGTTGCGCGATCAAGCAGAACGTGATCGGGAACTTGCCGCCGGCCGTCATCCTGCGCAGTTAAAACATCGACGCCTCTTAAACGTAAACCGGTTGTGATAGCGCGGTGAATGTGCTCGTCCATATACAGCGCGACGGTCACGCTAGCAGCCCCTGGTCGCGAAGCTTGTTCGCGAGCGGAGACGCTCCTGCTTTGCGGCGTTCTTCTTCAGCGTATTGGCGGCGCCGTTCAATGTCCGCGTCGAGGTCGGCTTTATGATCCCAGTAATAGGCCAAAGCGGAGTGTATCTGGCCCAGAGATAAGTAGGGATGCTGGAAGTGAAGTTCCTCGGGGCTCCAGCCATGCGCCACTTGGGCCATGACGAGCTCGACAACTTTCATGTTCGTACCGACGATGATCGGCACACCATTAACGTCGAGTTGGACATGCTCATAGGTCGTCATGGTTTCAGGCATAGCTGTCTCCTAAACTACCAACTACAGGTTTGCCCATGCGGCATCTTCCTCTGGCGTTCCCCAGTCTTTACGCAGGGCTGATTCGCTAAGCAATAGCCCGTCGAATAATTCGTCGCCCGACCTCTCCCGAAGGAATCTGGCGAAGTCGTAAACCTCGCGCTGCAAAGGCTCCGGCAATTGCTCGAGTTCTTTGATAATTAGCTCTTGCGTGCTCATATTCTAATTTATCGCAGAATCACATGCTTGTGTAAACCTCTCATCAAGAAAGATAATGCCGAGTCCGCTCTTTTTCTGCTCGTAGTAAAGTGCTCCCTCCTGTAATTCGAAAAGCGCAGCGGAAGTAAATCTGTACTTCGTCATTTCTTCAACGACGAGCGGAGTTCTGCGAGTGCTGCTGGCCCATCGACGGCAGCTAGTTCGCCTCGTTCAAATGCATCAATCCGGTCTTCGGCTTCGGCTGCCCACTTGGCCTCGATTTGATGAACGGAGTCGTCGTCAAGACTGTCCCAGAGCAGATCTATCAACGATGCTCTTTCGGCAGGCTCGAGTTTTTCAATCTCGTTGCGAATGGTTGCGAGGCTCATGGGCGGATCATTGACCGAATTGGATATGCTGTCAAGAAGGCCATAAAGCAATTTATTTCCAGATTTGGAGTGCGGTAACTTGTTACCGCTTTTGTAGGTCGCGACTTGTCGCGACTGTTACTCGTGTCCAACCGGTCCGAGGGAGCGTGAAGGAAACCCCGGTCGCTACCGCTCCGGGTATTGACTTCATCGCGCGAAAGCGGCCACTAGTCGCCGCACTCTAAATATGAGCCCTCCCTGACGGTCGGGCTACTGCCCCGCCTTGTTGCGCGTGTGGTTAATCAGCGGGCGCGTTTCGTCGGCGAGGTGCTAGGCAAGGAGTCATGCCAGGAAACTGCTTGCCGGTTCTCTTCGCGGTGCCAACGAAACGCGCCCGCCTATCATGAGCTGCCGCTCATGAACTCAATTCAAATTTGGAGTGCGGTAACTTGTTACCGCTTTCGTAGGTCGCGACTTGTCGCGACCATCGTTTCCAAAGCTGCGGCGCCAAGGTGTCGCATACCAAAGCGGCGACGAGTCGCCGTACTCCAAAAGCCCTCCCTGACGGTCGGGCTACTGCCCCGCCTTATGCCGTCGGTGTGGGTGATGGCGGCGTCGCGGCCTTGGCGCGGCGCGGCGCGCGTTCCGTATGGCTCGCGCTCGCCCACTCCGCCAGCACGCTCGGGTTGTTCGCGTACTTGTTCTTCACGATCGCATCCAGCTTGCGCAGCATCTCGTCCAGACGTTCGATGACATCGTTGATCGCTGCTCCCGCAGAAACGTGATCGACGAGGCCACTGTTCTGATTGCTGATGGCTGCCTCCAACGCAGCGATGTCGGCATTCAAGTCTTCGAGAAAATCTGCCGGCATTTCATGCGCGATGAATTGAGCTTTCAAGGGCAAGGCGTCGGTGGCGAACGCTCTCGCGGCGCTCAACAAATGATGGTCGTTGTTGCTGTATGGAATACGAAACTTGTCCTCAATCCCCGGGACATCCAACGCCATTGCTCGCGCCGTACGATTGATCGCTTGAAGATCTTCACGCAGCGCTTCCCGGGCTTGCCGGCGAATCGACGTGCCCCCACGCTCGGAACCAAAGCCGGAGGCTTCCGAGGCCGCGTAACCTTCGAGCTCGGTGATCATTGCCGCAAAGCTGGTGAAGAATTGTTTGCCGAGACTGTTCGCGGCGAAGTCGTCCGCATGTGCTTCACCAAAACCACGCGCACGCACATAAGTGTCATGTTTTCTGTTTTCGGTATCGTTCACGGTGAAACCTCCTCGAGGAAAGTTCGGTTAAAGGTTTTCACTTCGCGATCTGTGTGGGATCGAGGAGTGAGTTGAGTCGTTAGCTGAACCCGCCCGCATGGTCGGGCTAGCGTCCCGTTGCTGATCTACTACGTTTGATTGCGAGGTCGGACGAAAGGCACGGGACGGCCGCGGATTCTAGCATGTCTTGCTGCTAAACGGGGAAGGAATTTTGCATAGCCGCAATTTCTCTCAGCACGAACAATCCGCGGCAATGTTACCTTTTCTCACAATGCCAAGTCTGCCTGGTTAGATTCGGCTGTTTTCCTAACAAACTTTGATATTTTCGAAGTAAACACGGGGTTTGTGGCATTCCGCGCGGAGGTTTTGCACGCCCGCACGACGGTTTTGCACGCCCGCACGCAAGGTTTGCATGTCCGCGCGGAGGGTTTGCACGCCGCACGGAAGGTTTGCGCGGGCGCACGAAGGATTTGCGCGCGCGCACCGAAGGTTTCACATTCAGCATGGGTGGTTTGCCTTAGCGCAGCACAGGTTTGGCGTTGCGCTCGAAATCTCTGCGGGCGCGCACGGACAGTTTGACCATGCGCAGCGAACCTTTTTCGAGATCCGTCGAAAGGAGATCAGGCACGCCCTCCCTGACGGTCGGGCTACTGACCCGGTGCTAGCGCCGCTTCGAATGAGGGCAAAGTATGCCAGTTGGTAACTTCCGCGAGATGCGTCTAGCCACCCAGGACCCGGTTCACAGTATGTTCGAGCAGGAAGTACACCGCCCCTCCGGCAGGGCTGCTGGTGAGCATCACGGCGAGAAACTCCCACTTGGGAAAGTAAGGTGCATGCTCTTTCAGCTTCGCATTTATCTCCGCGCGCTGAAGGCCTTCATAGGGCTTGAGGACATTTTCGTGCAGTCTCGACTGGCCAATGATGTACGGCAGATGATTGAAGACAAACGTGGCCATCACAAATACGAGCAACAGTAGAATCTTGTTTTCAGCTCCCCATCCCAGCGCAATAGCGGCACAGGCTACCAACAAAATCACGCTGTGCGACGAATCAAACAAATAGACCTTGCGCAGATCAACGACCATCATCGTCAGATCCAGGACTTTGCGCGCTTCATGTGTCGTAGCCGATGCCTTGAGCCTGAATTTCTTTCGTCCGGCTCTTCCACTTGTACCACCGGGCAACGGCAACTCTCGATCGTCCAACAGAGGATCCGCCATTCGCACAAAACTGATCACCAGGAAAACGAGCAAGGCTAATGAGGCTCCCCAGAAAATCAACTGCACGCAAATATGGATTGACTCTTTCGGGTCGAGCCCTTTGGCCAATCCCCAAATCGTTCCAGCAATCAGGCCCAGAGGCAACGGCAGGTAAAGCAACTTTTCGTATTGGAACATTCTTTCCAGAGCTTCCGTTTCTGACTGAATGTTCGCAAACAGTTTGCTTGTCGACAGCCGCCTAAGTGTCCTGACTTTGTTCCATTCAACCAGATGTCCACCGGCTTCAACGATCAGGATCAGCGTGACTGGATAAATAATCCAATGGACCAAACCCGCGCTTCTCCACAACCAGAGATAGAACGAGACCACTATCACGTTCAAGAGCAGAATCTCCAAAATCGCTCGGGCGAATCTGCCCCAACGCCTGGTTAAGTGATACGAAAGCGTCGGAGTCAGACATACTGACGTGGTCAATAACAACATCTGCGTAGCGAACAAGAGCCGGGGCCACCGTAAGAAGAATGCCACGATGACCAGTAGGAGAGCGATCGGAACAAGTAATGCTAAAGCCAGCACCGGGAGCCTAAATGCCGCCGGAGGTGCGCTCGCCATCGGGGGAGGCGCGCTCGCCATCGCGGGCGGCGCTGCCGCAGGACTTGCTGAAGGAGCCATAATAAGAAACGCATATATGACAAACTCTTCAATTCGTCAATAGTGATTGTGTGTCTGAGCGCTCCTCCCCGCATCGAGGTTCGGCCCCGCCTAAGCTATAATCCTTCTCGCCTCGAATCACGCCGAAACCGGGTGACTGTGGGTAGCCACGTTGCCCAAAATCGGCGTTTTGAAGCAACGTTGCTCTAAAAAAGGTTGGATTTATCATGGCTGCAAAACCTCCAGGTTCGCGTTTGAAATCATATACGCCGCAGGCGATCGTCAGCGCGCCGCCCAATGAACGCAAGCACATCTTGCGCAGGGTTTGGTTCCCGGCAGTGATTCTGCTGGCGCTGGCCGCCGGCGGACTGACCGGCATTATCGCCGCTTACCAGCTAAATTATTCGCAAGCGGCGGGCGAAGTTGCCGCGCTGGCGACTTACCGGCCGAGCGTGGTCACGCGCATCTATGCCGACGATGGCCAGACCGTGATCGGCGAGTTCGCGCTGGAGAAACGCATCCCGCTGAAGTACGAAGAAATTCCGCCGGTGATGAAGAACGCGATCCTCGCGGTCGAGGACGTGCGCTTCTATGATCACATCGGTATCGATCCGATTCGTATCGCCGGCGCCGCCTGGAAAAACCTCACCAGCGACAAAGTCGAAGGCGGCTCGACCTTAACGCAGCAGCTGGCCAAGAATCTGTTTCTCACGCGCGAGCAAACTCTGAAGCGCAAGATGAACGAATGGCTGCTGGCGCTGCAGATCGAACGCTACTACACCAAGAACCAGATTATGGAGCTGTACGCGAACCACATCTTTCTGGGAGCCAACGCGTACGGAGTTGAGGCCGGCGCCGAAACTTACTTTGGTAAACAAGCGAAGGACTTGACGCTCGAAGAAGCAGCTTTGCTGGCCGGAGTTCCGAAGGCACCCAGTGAATATTCGCCGACGGCAAATCCTGCGCGGGCCAAGGAACGACGCGATCTGATTCTCGACTTAATGGCCAGGACCGGCTTTGCCACCCAGGCGGACGTTGACGCAGCCAAAGCGAAACCAGTCCAGCTCGCCGACTCGGCTTATTACCAGGCGCCGCAGGCACTCGAACCCGCGTTTGATTATCCGGTCGAATACATTCGCCAGGATTTGGAAGATAGGTACACGACGCGAGTAGCGCAGACCGGACTCGCGGTTTACTCAACCATAAACGTAGCCGCGCAACGGAAAGCGTACGAGGCTGTGCGCGCAGGTTTGCGCTGGTACGACAAGTCACACGCCGGCTGGCACTCTTCCTATGAGATGATTCCGACGTCATCCAACAGCGGCGTGCCAACGCAACAGGAGTTGGCAAGTTATAAATATCCGGATTGGTACCGCAACGGATACACGCCGGGTCGTTACCTGAGGGGCCTGGTGACGAAAGTAGATCAAGGCCGCGACGAGGCGACCGTCCGGTTCGGCAACTACACTGCAACCGTAACCGGGGGCGACATGGGCTGGGGCAAGCGTGCGCCGCGGGCTGAATTCAAGCCCGGCTATCTCGCGGAGTTCATCATCAAGGAGATAGATAAGAAGGACCATCGTTTGAAGGTCGAGTTGAACCAGATTCCCGGAGTGCAAGGGTCGATGATGACGATCAACGCAAAGACCGGCGAGATGGTAACCATGATCGGCGGCTATGATTTCCTCACCAACAAATTCAACAATGCGGTGCAGGCGTATCGCCAAACCGGTTCGTGCTTCAAACCGTTTGTGTACACAGCGGCGATCGAATGGGGCATGACGCCTGACACGACGGTCAGCGGCGCAGCCATCAACATCAATGGATGGCAACCACACAACTATGATGGCTCGCTTAGTTGCGGCGACCTGCCATTGAAGACGGCGCTGGCACACTCAATGAACGTTCCCGCCGTTCACTTGCTGCAAACTGTCGGCATTCAAACAGGTGCGCAGATGTTGCGGCGCTTTGGCGTTAAGGTGCCGATGGCGCCGTATCTGCCGTCGGCGTTGGGCGCGACCGAAGTGCCGCTCGATCAGATGGTTTCGGCTTACTCAACATTTCCCAACAAAGGCGTTCGCGTCGAACCGCACATGATTCGCAAGGTTTTGGATCGCGACGGCGCCGTGATGGAAGAGTGGGAAAGGACTACTTACAAAGTCGTGAGCGAATACGTCGCGCTGACGATGGTTTCGATGATGCGTGGCGTGGTGCAGGGCGGCACTGCCACCAGAGCACAAGCGCTCGGCGTGCCTCTCGCCGGCAAGACCGGCACTGTTAACGACCACACCGACGTCTGGTTTATCGGTTACACCCCGACCTATGTTACTGGCGCCTGGATGGGTTATCCCGGCCGAAAGAAACCGCTCGGCAACGACATGGTGGGGTCGAGTGGAGCCCTGCCGATATTCCTCGACTTCATGAAAGACTTCCTGAAGGACAAGCCCAAGGAAGATTTTCCGAAGGCGCCGTCGATGCCCGAAGACATGAAGGAGATGTACAAGCAGCGCCAGCGTGAACTCGCTCTCGAGCGCGCGCAAATGACGGCCGACACAGACGAAACCAAGACGGATGAAAACGCGCCTCCCAGCGCGATTACCGAGCCGCGCCTGGAAGATAAAACTTTGCCGCCGGCGCCTAAGAGCGATGCGCCGCCCGAGCCGAAGCTAAACACTGAGACGCCGAAAGAAACCAAACCTGCGGCACCCGTGGCGACCCCGGCGCAGACCCGCCCCCGCGAAGCTGAACCGGCCAAGAAGAAAGGTAAGAAGGGCGACGACGGCCCGCGGGGATAGTTGTCCGACAAACTTTCAGTTTGTCGCTTACCCACACAACAGACCAATAACCAGGATGAGCACTCAAATAATCAGTCAGGCTGAAGCCATCGTCGAGATGATCGACCGTATGCCCAGTGATAGTGTGCTGATCCAACATGAGGTTAGTTGGAACGACTATGAGGAATTGCTCAGAGCAGTCGGGGAAGCGAGCGGTCTGCGTATTAGCTTTGACGACGGAACACTACAAATCATGACCCTCTCACAAAGGCACGAGAAGTATTCCACGCTGATCGAGCGCATGGTCGATCGACTGAGCAGCTTTCTCCGGGTAAAGGTTCTTTTTTACGGCTCCGCCACCATGAGAAAGAGAGAGAAGCAAAAAGGTGTCGAACCGGACGCGTGCTTCTATGTTCAGAATTCGTCGCTGGTTGGGACAAAAGATGAAATTGATTTCAACACTGACCCGCCACCGGACGTTGTCGTCGAGATCGATCTGCACCACGACTCAATTTCTAAATTTCCGATCTATGCGGCGCTGGAAGTCCCCGAGTTCTGGCGCTACGATGGAAACGTTCTGATTATCTATCTCCTCCGCGATGGACAGTATCAACCGTCAGACGTGAGTGAATCCTTGCCCTTGCTTACCGCTGCTGTTCTGACCGAGTTTCTCGCCCGCACTTCGAAAGAAGATCAGTACGAGATTCTGTTGGCGTTTGAAGCGTGGTTGAAGGCTCAATAGCTCGGGCGTATATCTTCCAAGGTTTCGATTATGCTCAAACGCGTCGATAGGCGCGGTGTCCAAGGCTCCATTCCAAAAACTCAATCCCCGGCTCATAGCCGCGTCGACAACTACGTACACTCTTTCGTGTTTGGGTGACAACAAAGTGCGCAAGGGCATTCCCGAGTACCGTTGGTCGAGTCTCAATGATTTGTACTTCGAGTCCGGGCAGAATGCGAAGCAAACCCCCTTCGAACAGACAGTCGTGGGTGCGGCAAAGTAACAGACCATTGTGTGGGTTCAATCTATTCCGGCGGTCAACGGCCCATGGAACTATATGAGAAGCGACGAGTAGCTCTGGTAATTTTGATTCACAAAGACAACAACGACCGCCATACGCTCGCCAGAGCATCTTTCTAAATCGGACTTGAAATGGACCGCGACCGTTGACAAAGACTTCCTGATCGGGAACCTCAAATTCCCTCGGATCAGGCTTTGCGCTTCGCTTTGAAAACACAGTTGGTCGTCTCGTCAGCGTCGCCGCGAGAAACGGCGACGGAACTGATGACCAATCAAATGCGAATACGGAGTCATGATCCTCTTTGAGTTTACCTGTGCCAGCGATGAACCCAGGTCCGGGCAATCGTGTGCGCTTATTAATAACAATACTTGTTAGTGGTGGATGGCCTCTCTCACTGCAGAGACTCTGGATCGGGCCGAGCGCAAAGCGGACGGGACGTGCGCCGCGTAGCCCCAGGGGCTGGGCTAAATCCTGATAAGTAAGTAAATGGTGCTGAGCCGCACTCTGCACCAGCGGTCCCCACGCCAATGACGCGAGTTCAAACTGATTCACAGCTTTCTTTTCACGGAAGTGTCGTTTGAGACTTCCGGCTCCTTCAAATCGCGCGCATTGACTTGTTCTTTCGCGGCAGCCATTTTGGGCGGATCGTGAGAACGCTTCTCACCGACAATGCGAATGCGCTTTCCAACGTGCTTGCCTCTCGTTCCCTTACTAAAATCGTATTCTTTGCGCATTGTTAACCTACCCGACTATCTTCCCCAAAACATGCGGCAGCATCTTTCGCCACCACGGCCAGTCGTGATTCACGTCGTGGCCCCACAACTCGAGTGAGTGCGGAATCCCTTTCGCCTCGAGAATATCTGCGAGGTGCTGGCTGCGCTTGGGATCTTCGTAAGCACCCTGGCCGGAAAGAATGTAGATTGAATCTGCTTTCCGCAGGATGGGGAGGAAATGATCGTCGTTCAACCCTGAAAGATAGTCGGCCGGATTATTGAAGAAGACGTTGTCGTCGTAATACCCATCCAGATATGAACTTATGTCATAGCTGCCGCTCATCGCGATCACGCCGCGAAACAGGTCAGGATGCTTGAAGTATTCGTTCGCCGACAGAAACGCGCCCAGGCTGGCGCCGGTGGTAATCGGCCGCGCATCGTCTCCGTTTTCGTTTCGAATCAGCGGCAGCACTTCATCGGTGATGTACTTATCGTAACGTGTCAACAATTCCGCTTTTAGTTTGGGCGGCATCTGCTCGTTCAGCAGACTGTAGCGATTGACGCTGTTGATTGAGTAAGCCCGAACCAGTCCACGTTCGATGAAAGGCTTAATGGCATCGACGAGATAGAATCTTTCATATTCCAGATAGTCAGCGGCCGCAGTGGGCAGCATTAAGAGAGTTTGGCCCGCATGGCCGTAAGCCACCAGCGGCATCTCCATCTGCAAATTAGGACTAAACCAGCTTGTGGTTCTGCGTTCCATGGAACCTCTCTTCTAATCAGAAATTTGTACTTACTGTTTAGCGGGCAGAAATATTGTCTCACTTCTCTGCCGGGCGCAAGCCGGGGCCACAGCCACGCTACCAGAAAATCTGGGGAAGTGGAGCAAACGCCCCACGGCAACTCGTCTTACTCAACGCGAAATGCAATGATGCAAATAGTCATATCTGCGTGGAAGTGAATAAGAACCGTCATTCGCAAACGTCGATTTGGCTGAGGGAGCGGTGTTTTCTTACCAGGAACAACTCTAAGGAGAATAGATCATGCCATCAAGTTCAAGCCCGGATGCTCTCGCTCAAGAAGCGAGATTCGTCTTCAAAGGGACAGTGCAGAAGCTTAAGGCCGCCACTATGGGTGGAATTCCAGTAGACAATCGAACGGCCGTTGTCAGGGTAGATGAAGTGATTCATGCGCCAGAGGCGCTCAGTCACTACGCCGGCCAGAACATCACCGTGCTGCTGGCTGGGAAAAAGAAGTTCAAGAAAGGACAGCAAGCCGTCTTCTATGCGAACGGATTAGTTTTTGGCGAGAGTGTTGCGGTCCAGGCCGTCGATCACCATGACGTTGGGAAGACGCCCGCGGCCATGGCGGTCGCCGGTGGTGATCCCGTGAAGAACCTGGCCGTTAGAGACATCCAGGCCCGGCTTACCAGCGCCGACGTTATTTTGTCGGGACGCGTAACCAGCGTACGGGTACCGTCTGACGTTGTTGCCGCCAAATCAGCCAAATCAGCCGGGCTCGCCGATCCCACAGTCACGGGTCCGATCAGTGAACACGATCCTGTCTGGCGCATAGGCGAAATCCAGGTTGATCAGGTTCATCAGGGCACCCATACAGGAAAGACTGCCGAAGTTAGATTTCCCGACAGTCAGGACGTGATGTGGCACGATGCTCCAAAATTCCATCCTGGGCAGGAAGGCTTTTTCATTCTTCACAAGAGCGAAAAGGTAAAAGTCGCGGCGAAGTCTGCGCCCACGAAAGACGCCGGTGAGTATGTCGCCTTTCATCCGGTAGACTTTCAGCCCTTTGACGAGCCTGGTGGAATTAGAAATTTGATCGGGTTATCTGACTGACGGACTCTGAAGGCCGCCGCCTCAATGAAAAGGAGAGAGTGAAACCATGCCAGCTAGAAAGACCATTAAGAAATCGACGCCCAAAAAAACAAAATCTACTCGCGCTCGAGCTTCACGCAAGAAAGCCGGTAAGAAAGGAACGGCGACGGGTATCGGACAAGGGCCCCCGGGATTCATGTTGGTTAACATGATTCCTCAATCGCTCAGTGGAGAGACCGCCCAGGACAGCGAACCGCATCTGACGGTCAATCCTGCCAACCCGAACATGATTATTGGCACGGCTTTCTCGCCGAACCCTGGCGGCGGAGCTTTGGCTCCGGTCTATAAGTCCCTTAATGGTGGCGCCACCTGGACGGTCAACGCGATCGTACCCAGCCAGGCCGGAAGCCAACTCGGCACGGGCGATATCACCACCAGCTTTAATCGCACCGGCACGAAATTATACGGAGGGATTTTGAGAGCGGGCACCGGAGCTCTCGAATTCCTGCGGACGACTGTGCCGGCCTTTCCGCCAATGACGGTATTAAAATCCCGGCTGAGCGCCGATCAGCCCTTCACTCATGCTACGACGGTCCCTGCCGGTGGCGTCGGCGCCGGTCAGGATCGGGTCTACATTGGCGACAACGATTTCGCCGCTCCCGCCGGCAAGACCCAAACGGTGGATCAATCGCTGAACGCCGCTGTCGCCGCTCCGGCCTTTAATTCGGTGCGGGTCGACAAGCGGACCACGATGGGCCAGGACGGTCCGCAGTGTCGGCCGGTCGCCCACTCTGATGGTACGATCTATGCAGCCTTCTACGGATGGCGCGCCGCGACCGGCAACTTCCAGGCAAACACTTTCGTCGTTACCAGCGCGGATGTCGTCGTCGTGCGGGATGATAAGTGGGGCGGGGGCGGTTTTGTTGATCTGAAGGAACCTGTCGCCCCTCCCGGTGACGGCCTGGCGGGAAAGCGCGTCATAAAAGGCGTCAGCTTCCCGTTCATGATCCACGGCACGGCGGTGACTGGACAGCAGCGCATCGGCGGCACCATCTCGATCGCCGTCGATCCGAATAACAGCAGCATCGTTTATCTCGCGTGGGGCGACCGCCAGTCAGGCAGTTTCCTGACAATACATGTTCGCCGTTCGACAGATCGCGGTGTGACGTGGTCCGGACCCGGAGATCTACTGACAATCCCCAACGCTACAAATGCCGCGCTGGCCATTAATAGCGCCGGCATGATCGGACTACTGTACCAGCAGGTCACGGGCACGGGCGCCGGACAACGCTGGGTTACGCACTTGCAACGGAGCGCGAACGCCGGCGTCACCTGGACTGATCTCGTCCTGGCCAACGTACCCGCCACTGCGCCGGTTAAGACTTTTGATCCGTACTTAGGCGACTACGATCACCTCGTCGCTGTGGGACAAACTTTCTTCGGAATCTTTTCGACTAACAACAGTCCGAACATGGCGAACTTCCCGAACGGAGTTACCTATCAGCGGAACGCAAACTTCACCACTCATACGCTACTGAACGTCAACAATAGTTCTCCGGTTGCCATTTCGATTGATCCTTTCTTCTTCAAGATATAGGCGTCGAGAAACGGATGTTACCTCTCGCTCTCTATGGCGGCGCCGCGGTCAACCACCGCGGCGCCGTCAGACACAGTAATATGGTCTTCATTTGGAAACAGGCGTTCAGAGTACCGACTTCAGTCGGGTTTTATTACTGAGAAGGGCCCGACTAAAGTCGGTACTCTAAACACTTGTCACTTAGGACACGGATGACTAAAGCTGAGAGAGGAAGCATGCCGAGTCCACGCCAGTCAAAAGAACCGCAGCAGCCGACCTTTGTTTTCAAGGGCACAGTCAAAAAACTTAAGAGTGCGACGATGGAAGATGTGCCGCTTAACGATCGTACTGCCATCGTTATGGTAGATCAGATTGTCGAGGCTCCGCCTGACCTCGCAGGATATGGCGGACAGGAGATTACGGTCCAGTTAAGTGGCCGTCAGAAGGTCCGCGTCGGACAACAGATGCTTTTTCATGCGACTGGCTGGATGTTTGGCGACAGTGTTGCCGTCCGATCCTTGCGACAGGAACCATTAAAGAACCGCCAGGCAAAGTCGGCCATCGCCGGCGATAATGCGGTCGAGCGACGCGGGCAAAAACAGCAGAGCTCACATTTCGAGGATGCGGACCTGGTGGTCTCCGGCATGGTCGTGGCCGTCAGGCTGCCGGATGATTCAACCGCCGGGCGGAAACACGGCGGTAGGCCAACTGGTCCAATTACGGAGCACGATCCAAAATGGCGCGAAGCAATTATTCAAGTCGACAAAGTGATTAAAGGAGCCCATCAGGTAAAGCAGGTCGTCGTGCGTTTTCCCGCGAGCAGCGACGTCATGTGGCATGAAGTTCCAAAGTTTGAAGCAGGCCAGCAAGGGTACTTCATACTTCACAAGAGCGAATCCAGGAAAGCCTCGACAAAAGGCCCTACGAAGCAGCGGGGAAAGGCCCGCGGCGTTGGGGCTGATAAAGCCGGCAAGACCAGTGAATATTACCTGGCTCGCGATTCAGCGGACTTTCAGCCCTATGACGAGCCCGGTGGAATTAGGCCTCTTCTCGGAACTGAATCTATTAAGCGCAAGTAGGCTTCAGACGCGTTTATCAAGACCCCAGGATACCGCATCCCAATCGTCACTTCTGCGTGACCGCCCGTTTGGCTGAACTCCTTACTAGCGCCTGTAAAGTCGCAAGCCTCAGTAGAAACCCAGTAGCCGCGAAGGCGTCGACTCGAATCAAAACCATTGACTCCCTCTCCTGAATTCCTATAGGCTTTGCCGGCTTGCGTCTTTTTGGAGGTTGGCAAAACCCAGTTCCAAACCATGATCTTTGACGGAGATTGACCTCCGTCCGAAATTCTACGCTGACCAGCGATCGCACTTGCCCGCAAAGCTTTCCCAATGAAGTGCCGGGCGGATGATCGTCATTTCTCTTGACGCAACGCATTCCTGCTCGACGCGAATTCGAGTTTCATTTTCACCGGTGAGAGAAGGTCAATGATCCGAAAAGAAACAGCGTTAGCCATCACCCTTTCCACGTTGATCTTATTCGTGATTGCTATTGGGCATGCTGTCAAGGCCCAGACTGTTTCTCCCACCCCTTCGCCAAACAGTTCGCCGTTACCCTCGCCGACGCCGTCGGCGACACCGTCGCCTGCTCCGCAACCTAAGGTCACCGGGTATCAAGGTCACCTGGAGTTGGACGATATTATTCAGGTAGAGATCGCTAACCTCGCCGGATGGGCGAAGACAAACGATGTTTCAAAGTTAGTACCGTTCTTGAATGGGCGGGCGATTCGCGGTAACTATCCCGAAGAGATCCATGTGTCAAAGAACCACGTGCATTTTCATTTGCACATTACGAACGAAAACCGGGATGCGTGGGTAGACTTGCTCGGCGAGCCTCCAGGAACTATTCGCCCCGTAGCGTTCAGTGTTGGGCTTGAGAACCAGGCGCCATTCGATACTGTGTTCGATCAAAGCAACAAGATCCCGCTCACCGTGATTTCACCCGTGTACGGTGTGATCGCTCTGGTGGTGGTGTTGGTAACGCTGGCGTTGTTTGTCTGGTTGGCCCGTACGACCAATCTGATTCGCGAGCCTGGCGCTTGTCCGGTCCCGGGGAAGCTCAAACCTTACAATCTCGGTCGCACCCAGATGGCCTTCTGGTTCTTCCTGATCTATGTCTCGTATCTCGTGATCTGGTTGGTCACGGACGCGCTCGATACGATCACGCCGTCACTACTTGGCCTGATGGGCATCAGCGCCGGCACCGCCCTGGCCGACGTGTTGATTGATTCCGGCAAAGATTCTACGAACGAAAATCAACAACAGGATCTAATTGCCGAAAAGCAGGCGCTCGAGCAAAGCATTCCGGGACTGCAATCCCAGATTGATTCGATCAATGCTAAAGCTACGTTGATGCCCGAAGATACGTCGAACCGGGACAGTCTGAATAAGCAACTGCAGGATGCGCGCACCCGGCTGGCCCAGGTTACGCAGCAGATTCAAGCTCTCAGCCCGTCGGCCGCAACCGGCACATCGCGCGGTTTTGTCGCGGATATTCTCTCGGACAGTAGCGGATATAGCTTTCATCGTTTTCAGATTGCCGCCTGGACGATTGTGCTCGGAATCATGTTCATTTCATCCGTCTACAACAAGCTCACCATGCCCGAGTTCAGTGCGACGCTGCTGGGACTGATGGGCATCAGCTCAGGTACTTATATCGGCTTCAAATTTCCCGAGAAAAAATAAGCTGGCTTAATTGATTTCAAGATCTTTCACATCACATCACGGAGGTCAGGATATGAGTTCATTTCCCATCCAGGTTTTGATTATTCGTCACGGCGAGAAGGTTGGCGATCCGAAAAAGGATAACGACGGCGGGCGACACTTGTCGATACAGGGTTCGGCGCGGGCGGCCGCTTTACCTTCACTGTTTGCTCCGGCGCTGCCCCAGTTGAGTTGTGATCTGCATCATCATGCAGAGGATTTCACCGGGAGTTACCGGCAAGTTCCGTTAAAGGGCACCGCCGCGCGCTTTCGCGCTCCAAACTTGATCTTCGCCACCGCGAGGTCAAAGGACAGCAAACGCCCCATCGAAACAGTCACTCCGCTCGCGACGGCTCTGAATGAGCCGATCAATCCGCGCTTTGCGGACAACGACAATGACATCAAGAAAATGGTCGAGGCGATTTTCGCGGAATCGGCGTGCGCGGGCAAGATAGTGCTGATCTGTTGGCATCACGGCAGAATTCCCGATATTGCCAAGGCCCTGGGAATCGCGAAGCCGCCCAAGTGGGACGGCAAGGTCTTCGATCGCGTTTGGGAGATCACTTTTACGAAAGGGAAAGCAGCGCTGAAAGATCTTCCGCAGATGCTGTTATATGGTGATTCCAAGAGTTGATGAAGATGGGAGGGCACCGTCCTGGCTCTACAGAAATGTTTTGGCGAGTCTATGCATAAGAGCTTAAGGGAGACTCAATGAGCCGCAACCTTCTATTTCTCAGGGGAATATCGGCCGGCCGACGCCGCGCAAATGGGGCCGGCCAGTTCAAGTTGCCTCCCAACATAATCTAGCTTGCGCGAGAGAGTCTACCTTCGGAGTTATGCCGCAAAGTCTGACCCTTTCGTCTCGTCGTTGCAATCAGAGCGGCCCTAAGAGTGTTGCCCAACGATCTCTCGGGGGACCGCGGCTTCTGGCTCTCATGAAATGCTTTGTTCTTGACTGTCATAGAAGTTGCGGGGGTAAGTTTAGCTCTAGACACATCGTCCAACTACGGAGGAATCCATGGCTATTACAATCGGAGGCAGTGTCGGACTCAATGGAACCAATAATCCCGATGACGTGCTGGCTGTGAAGACCAGACTGGTCGAGTTGGGCTTCGCCTTCATCACGGCAGACGCCGGGATGGGGCCGTCTACCATAAAAGCGATTCGACTTTTCCAGGCAATCAAGGGCGGACTAACCGTCATCAATCCTCAGCAACTTGATGGCCGGGTCGATCCCAACGGCGATACGATTAAATGGTTGCAAGCTGCCAACGCGCCACGCTGGATGCGGATGCCGGCCGGCTCAAAAGCGGAAGGCTTTGTTAATGACAACATCGCCGACGTCGCCGACAAACACGACTTTGGCACGAACTGGATGGCTGACACTCTGACCGCTACGGGAGCGACATATAGAGATGAGCATTTGGCTACAAACCCAGGCGCAGCGCTATTGCATATCAACGATACCAGCCTGCCGGAAGGCGGAGACACGCCCGCGCATAAGGAGCATGAGGCGGGTCTGCAATCCGACATAAGGCTTCCCCATAAGGACGGTAGCGTCGGCGGGATCGTAGTCGGTGCGGCCACATACGATCGGAACGCGATGAGGGCAATGATCAAAGCGTTCCTTAAGCAGAAATTGGCCCGCCGAATTTTTTTGAACGACACCACGCTAATATCTGAAGGGCTGTGCCACCACGCTGGCGGACACGACAACCATGCCCACTTCGAAATCAAGCCGCCGGCGCGAGAGTAACGCTGGCTACATTTGAATTTGCTTTGGAGTCCTTGCCTTTTCCTTAGGCATCGCATATAAGGCTTGACCAACAAGGCTCGGGCTTTCGTCCTCGTCAAATTTTGATCTCTTTCTTGCGCCTTAGATTGGAATCTCAGTTGTCTCTCGTTTCCTTTTATCCCCAGCGCCCATGTTGCGAAATGGCTCGCTGGCTGATCGATGATCACTTCAGCTTTGTGTCATCGACAAGCACGCCCGCATCCGGAACGCGATCCCACGTGAGCACCAGTCGGGGAAATACATTGAAAGATAAGTTGATCAATCTGCTGACGAGACCCAGGAGACTCGTGAGATGAAACAAACAATTCTGACCTTCGTTGCCAAAGTAAACCCGGAACGGGTCTCCGATCTAAACGCATTGCTGGATCGTATCGCGGCCGACGTTGAGGGCAACGCATTGATTCCCTTTCCCAAACTGAAACTTCTTCACTTTGGCAGCCTGGTGCTCAACGATGATCCCAGTTATGGCACGGACCTGGTGTTTGAAAACAACTTCGATGGTCCGCTCGGTCCGTATCTTGACGACCTTTACGCGCATGCCTCTGCAGGTCTGCATAGCATTTACAGTTGCTGCCTCGATTATCCGGCCGCAAATGCTGCTGACAAGGCGGCGATGCTTGCCTATTTACGCGCGCACGTTGTTCACCCTAACGCCTACCACATCGGTAACGTCGGACGCAGCGTCGAGCGCACGCATCAGGAAGACGACCTCCGCGACGGCATTGAAGACTTTCTTGACGACGTCGTGAGCCAGGGAAACATCGGATCGCCAAGCTCAATCCGGCAAAAGGTCCAGGCGTTCGTGCAAAGCCAGCCACCGTTTGCCTGGGCAGCCAACGCTCAGCCGCGACAGACCGCGATCGAGCATTTTATGCCTCGGCTCAACCTCGTAATTGCAGGATTAATCGCCCTGGTGTTGTTGCCGTTGTTGATTCCCCTCGCCATCATCTGGGTGATTATGTTGCGCTGGATAGAGACCCATGAACCGCCGCCGGCCGATCTTGAGGTAGATGATCACGTCAGGTTCCTGGTGAAACGCGAGGACCGCACGCACATGGTCCAAAATCAGATGTGCCACATCACGATCGTCAAACCCGGTGTCTTCCGGCGAGTCACGCTGCGGGGACTGCTCTGGGTCATTAACCTGATCGCGCGTACCTCCGACAAAGGCGAACTGAGCGGCATTCCCAGTATCCACTTTGCCCACTGGGCCTTGATCGACAAGGGGCGGCGCCTGCTCTTCTTCAGCAACTTCGACGGCAGTTGGGAAAATTATCTGGACGACTTTATTGATAAGGCGAGCAACGGGCTGACCGGCATTTGGAGCAATACAGTTGACTACCCGAAGACGCGCTTCCTTATTCTTGACGGCTCGCGCGACGGCTCGCGCTTCAAGGAATGGGCGCGCGATAAACAGGTGTACACAAACGTCTGGTACAGCGCTTACAAGCAGTTAACCGTGCAAACCGTCGACAACAACAGCTCCATTCGTGAAGGCTTGATCACGTCGATGGATGACTCTGCGACGCGCGCCTGGCTGAGGCGGTTCTGAAGCGAAAGGGGACAACTCGTGGCCAAACTGGAAACGGAAGACCTGAAAGACATACAGGGAATTGTAATGAGCGGCTATGGTGATCTGCATTGCGCGAGCTATGTATTGCTGCAGGTGATTGAGCCGGCAGCCGCGCGTCGTTGGCTCGGGAGTATCATGGATCAGATCACAACGAGCGAGCCTCCTGCCGAGAAAGTCTCGGCTCTGAACGTGGCGCTCACATGTCGAGGACTAGAAAAGCTTGGACTTGATGATGACACGCTCGGCACGTTCTCCCGTCCTTTCCTCGAGGGCATGACAACTCTGCACCGCGCGCGAATCCTCGGTGACGCTGATGAGAACGCACCGGAGAATTGGGTTTGGGGCGGCAACGAGGATGCAGAGGGAAAACCCGATGATGGCAGCGCTGTCGATATCCTCTTGATGATGTTTACTGAAAATGAGGACATGCTTAAAGCGCTGCTTGCAGAGACGAGTTTTCAATTCAAGCAAAATGGTGTGGTTGAGCTGCGAACATTGACGGCAGGCCGAAACGATGACAGCCACGAACACTTCGGTTTCGCCGATGGCATGGGTCAACCAGCGATTGAAGGCACCTTTCAGGAGGACAAGGCCGCGGCGCGCAACGTACTCAAAGCCGGTGAGATGTTATTGGGTTACATCAACGACTATGACAAGCCGGCCGATAGCCCGATGGTAAGCGCGGCCCGCGATCCAAAACCTCACCTTGCTCCGCCGCGCGTAGCGCCAAGAGTTGCGACGGGTGCGCGAACAAATCTGCATGACCTCGGTTTGAACGGGACCTATCTCGTCTTCCGACAGTTGGCGCAGAATGTCGCGCTCTTTCGTCACTTTGTAGATGAAGCAACGCGGGGACTCGACGGGCAGTTGGACCTCAGCGCCAGCGACCGCCTCGCGGCGAAATGTGTGGGACGTTGGCAGAATGGCGCGCCGCTGGTGCTGTCACCTGACGCAGACGATCCCGCGTTCAAAGACGCCGACGACTTTGGCTATCGCGATAGCGATGCGCACGGTTTCAAGTGTCCCATAGGTTCGCACGTTCGACGTTCCAACCCACGCGACACGCTGGGGCCGGATGGCCCAACCGCACTCAAGACGGCGAATCGTCATCGCATCCTGCGACGCGGCCGATCCTACGGTCATCGTCCGAAGGATCCACGAATCGCCGACCCAATCGATCGCGGGTTACTTTTTATCTGTCTTAACAGCGATATCGAACGGCAGTTCGAATTCTGCCAACAGACTTGGATTAACAATCCCGTCTTCGGCGGACTGGACGGTGAAGTAGATCCGCTAATCGGAAACATAAGCAAGACCGAAACTTCTCCGGCAAATTCGGACAACGGCGACGCGGAGCGCGATACGATATTCACGATCCAGGCCGATCCGTTGCGCACGCGCGTCCACAATCTGGAGCGCTTCGTGACCGTAAAGGGCGGCGCCTATTTCTTCCTTCCGAGCGTCCGAGCCCTGCGCTATTTGGCCAGTTTGTAGAGTGGCACGGGTGTCCCGCCCGTGAATCCGCGCAGGATGCGCGTGCTACTATCAAACTGGTTGCGAGTCATAAACTTTCATAACACAGCCGTCTCTTCCAATAACTTCCCTTCGCTAAAGCGTTCAACGCTTAGTTGCGTGGCGTCGATCAAATCGGACTGGCCTTGAAGTATTAGGTCCGCGGTGATGCGGCCGGAAGCCGGCGAGTGCATCACGCCGTGGCCGCTGAAGCCGTTAACAAAATAAAGTCCGGCTACATTCGGTGATGGTCCGATGATCGCATGATGATCGGGGGTCATCTCGTAGAGTCCGGCCCAGGCGCGCCGGGGGTTCACCTCAGCTTCCGCCAAACACGGCACACGCATCGCGGCACGGGTTAAGATCTTTTCCACGAACGCCGGATCGAATTCAGTCTTGAAGCCCGGTGTCTCTTCGGGATCGTTCCAGGCGAGGAGAATTCCCTTCCCTTCGCGCCGGAAGTGAAAGCCCGTGGACATGTCAATCACCATCGGAAAGCGCCTGGGCAATTGATCGAACGGTTCAGTAGGGACTAGCTGACGACGCAGAGGCTCGACGGGCAAATCGGCGCCGGCCATCTTTGCTACTTCCGCCGCCCACGGGCCCGCGGCGTTCACGACGACTCGCGTTGAAACAAAGCCACGAGTTGTCTCGACGCCGGCGATACGTCGAGCCTCTAATGCAGGGAGCGCGCACGTCCCGTCCGCCCTCCGTTTATCATCCATCCCCCGCTTAGAAGCGGCACCTGAGTCGCGTGGTGCGGCCGGGACGTCCGCGCTCCCAGCATCAACGCTCGCGGTCAACCGGGGCTCAACTTCAATTCCTGTGACCTGCGTATCAAGCCAGAGGCGCGCGCCGCGTGCGCGCGCGCTCAGCATGAATCCCATCATCACGCTGTGTGGATCGACGAAGCCATCCGTCGGGCAGAACGTGCCGCCCAGAATATCGTCGGCGCGAAGCTGCGGCACGATTTCTGAAATGTCCGCCGGCGAAACCCATTCGACATTGTTCACTCCCAAAGAAATCTGTCGCTCGTGGTTCGCTTTCAGGTAAGCCAAGTGATTCTCGTTCGTCGCGCAGAAAAGATAACCGTGGGCGCGATAGTCGGCCGGGTGTCCTACGACTTCGGCAAACTTTGAAAAGAAGTCGATCGAATACCGCGACATCTGAATATTCACAGGTGACGAAAACTGGGCGCGCACTCCGCCCATGCTCTTCCCGGTCGAGCCTTTGCCCTGATGCGCCTCGCGCTCAATTACCAGCACATTGGTGCAACCGGCTTGCGCGAGATGATAAGCGACACTCGATCCGACAATGCCGCTGCCGATGATGACGACGTCCGCAGTTTCCACAAGGCAAAAGTAAAAAGGAAAAGGGAAAAAGTAAAGACGGTTCGGGGCAGGGTGCTGTCCTAATCTAGCAGCGTAGAGTACCAACTTTAGTTGGGTTCTTTCTTGCTTAACAAGAGGCCGACTAAAGTCGGTACTCTGAACACCGCTTATCAACTACCCCGTAGATGAAAGAAAGGCGAGAGTCACGACTCTCGCCTTTCTTAACGTGGAAACAATTGTAAGCCCTCCCTGACGGTCGGGCTACTGCCCCGCTCTTTACGCCGGCGCCGGATTGCCGCCGGTGATTGGCGGCAGGATTGGCTTGAGCGGTTTTGCGGACGGCTCTTTCAGTTGCGGCGTCTCCTCGGAACTCGCATTCGCAGGCTCGCTGTCTTCGATCGTCAAGCCGGCCACGATGCGACGAATCTGCACGCCATCGAGCGACTCGTGCTCCAGCAGCGCTTCGGCAAGTCGCACCATGGTGTCGCGGTTCTCTTCGATGATGCGGCGCGCGCGCCCGTATTGCTCAGTGACAATCTTGCGCACTTCCGAATCTATGCGAATCGAAGTCTCCTCTGAGTAGTCGCGATGCTGGGCGATCTCGCGGCCCAGGAATATTTGCTCTTCCTTTTTGCCAAAGGTCAGCGGCCCAAGTTCGGACATGCCATATTCGCAAACCATCGCGCGCGCCAACTCCGTCGCGCGTTCGATGTCGTTGGACGCGCCGGTCGTTATGCCGCCGAGGAATGTCTCTTCGGCAATGCGGCCGCCCATCAGAATTGAAATCTGACCGAGCAGGTAGTCCTGTGTGTAGTTGTGCCGATCGCCCTCCGGCAATTGCTGCGTCACACCGAGCGCCATGCCTCGCGGAATGATCGTGACCTTGTGCACCGGATCGGCGTTCGGAACTTTCAAACCGACGAGAGTGTGCCCCGCTTCGTGATAAGCGGTGACGCGCTTCTCTTCGTTCGAGATGACCATGCTCTTGCGCTCTGCGCCCATCAAAACTTTGTCCTTGGCCAGCTCAAAGTCGGACATCGAAACAACCTTCTTGTTGTAACGTGCGGCGTTGAGCGCCGCCTCGTTAACCAGGTTCGCCAGATCCGCGCCGGTAAAGCCGGGAGTACCGCGCGCAATCACGCTGATGTCCACATCTTCGCCAAGCGGAATCTTGCGCGTGTGAACTTTCAGAATACCTTCACGCCCGCGCACGTCGGGCCGAGAGACGACGACACGGCGATCAAAACGCCCAGGTCGAAGCAGAGCCGGATCCAAAACGTCCGGCCGGTTCGTCGAGGCGATCAGAATTACGCCGTCGTTCGATTCAAAGCCGTCCATCTCAACCAGCAACTGATTCAGAGTCTGTTCGCGCTCATCGTGGCCGCCGCCGAGGCCCGCGCCGCGATGACGTCCGACCGCATCAATCTCATCGATAAAGATAATGCAGGGCGCGTTCTTCTTTCCCTGTTCGAACAGGTCGCGGACGCGCGAGGCGCCGACCCCGACGAACATCTCAACGAAATCAGAACCCGAAATCGAGAAGAACGGCACATTGGCTTCGCCGGCAATCGCGCGCGCCAGCAAGGTCTTACCCGTTCCCGGCGGGCCCATCATCAAAACGCCTTTGGGAATGCGGCCGCCCAACTTCTGAAACTTTTGCGGCTCTTTCAGAAACTCGATGATCTCTTGCAGCTCTTCCTTGGCTTCTTCAACTCCCGCGACGTCTTTGAACGTGACCCGCTTCTGCTGATTGCTGAGCAGCTTCGCGCGCGACTTGCCAAATGAAAGCGCCTTATTGCCTCCCGATTGCATCTGTCGCAGCATGAAAATCCAGAAGCCAAAGATCAGCAGGAATGGCAGAAGGTAATATAGCGCCGGCCAGAGATAGCTATTGCCAGAGTCATCTTCCACCTTCTCGACCCGCGGGACGCCGTTGACGACCTCCTTGCCTTCCTTAATCAAGTCGTTTTTCGCCGTCTCGTTGGTGAGCGGGACGTGATACTCCGTGCCTGTGTCTTTGTCGATGGCTACGGCTTCATTCTGTCTGATAGTCAACTGCTTCAGCTTGCCACTATCAATCTTCTGGTAGAGCTGAACCAGGTCAATGTTTTGGGTGTTCTTGCTGCTCGGATTGACGAGCTTATAGATTAATAATGCGCCCGCAATTATCAGCAGCCAGAAAATGATTTGTCTTGCAGTAGAACTCAAAGTCTTAACTTCCTCCGTGGCCGATCATACCTCAAATCGGCCGTTCTTGTAAGAGCCGGTTCGCATTGGGCAGGCCATTACCCTTTGGAACCTCCGTTAACAGCAACTTGAGATGCCCTTCCGTGTCGCCCAGGTGCCTCAGCCGCAGGCCTTAACGTGGAGGCCTCGGGTTATTACGCCCGGCCTTCGCTTTAGGTTCAAACTACAGTCGAAAGCGGCGGCCATCAGTCGGAGTATTGAAGCAGCCCGCGTTTTCGGGACACACGTGCACCCCCCGGTAACTCAATCACCCGGCCGCCGCGATCTCCGAGCAGCAGCCCCTCAACCGCAACGATGTGTACCCGCTCAAGTCTCTTCAGGTCGCCACGACATCGCTCAAACCAAATACGCAACGCGCGGCGGCGCAAAGCAGGCGGCGTCTGGGCAAGCAGATCGAATCGTAGAGAGGCGCCGGTTTTCTTGCCTGCAGCCGGCGCCAAGTCCGGCTCAAGAGACAGCTCAAGCAGCCTCTGTGCCCCGCGATCGAGAGCGCTGCTATCCTCACGCAAAAGTTCTGCTGTACGCGCTAAGCCTGCTATCAGCTTAGGATTGAAGGTCTGCATTAAGGGCAGGAGTTGGCGGCGCACGCGGACGCGCACAAACTTTTCATCGATGTTCATTTCGTCAGTGCGAAATTCAACGTTCCGCTGCCGGCAGTAATTTTCCGTGTCTGGTCGCTGCGCCCATGAGAGCAGCGGTCGCGCCAGCAAGGTCTCACTTTCAGCGACAATTGACCGCACCGGCTCAATTCCGCCGAGGCCGCTGCCCCCACTTCCGCGCAAAAGATTCAACAGGACAGTCTCAGCCTGATCGTCCATTGTGTGCGCGGTCAGGACTACGTTCGCGTGTATGGTCCTGGCCTCCTGCTCCAGAAATTCATAGCGCGCACGCCGCGCGGATTGTTCCAGGTTGTCGCCGGTCTTTGCGGCCCGCCGCTTCACATCGATCCGTCCCATAACGGCCTTGTAACCAAGCCGCTTGGCCAACAGAGCGACCCAATTTCCGTCCGCGTCACTGGCTTTTCCTCGCAGACGATGATTAAGGTGAGCGATCAGAAGATTCAGCTTGAGTCGCCTGGCTTTGATGAGCTCATCGAGCGATAGCAGTAACGCGACCGAGTCCGCTCCGCCCGAAACGGCGACTACCACCTTCGCATCGGTAACCGGCAGGTCGAGTCTTTTCCATTCACGCAGGAGTGATTGAGCGAAGCGGCTCATCCGCGGGCTGCTCCTTCGTGCGCGCTCCGTCTTCCCGGCCGGTGTTCGCTTCGTTGGTGACTTTTTCATTCGGGTCTTGACGATCACGGCCGACGAGGGGCGTTCATTAGCGGCCGAGAGCAATCGCACTTCTTGAATTGCCGGACAGCACGATCAATTCTAGCATCGAAGCCCGGCTCCGAACTCTCTATTTGGGAATGGTCCACTTGATCAAACGGTGTTCAGAGTACCGACTTTAGTCGGGTTTTGTTAGCAAGGAGAGAACCCAACTAAAGTTGGTACTCTAAACGCCGCCAACTGAGGCGCACCCTCTATTTGCGAATGGCCGTCAAGGAACGTAAGATCAGCATCACAGTTCATCCTGTCTCTCTGTGGAATTAACAGTCGCCATCACCGGAGCCTCTGGCGCGATTTACGCGCACCGCACGCTGATCCATCTCGCGGCCAGCGGCGTGGTTGAGCGCATCAATTTAATCGTTTCTGACTCAGCGAAAACCGTCGCCATGGTGGAGTTGGGCTTTGACCTGCGTAGCGCGGACGAGCAGAAACTCAACCAGTGGATTGGATTGCCGGTCGACGCGAAAATGATTCGCTGGCACCGGCTTGATAATATGGCGGCAACGCCTTCTTCCGGCTCGCATCCACAAGCCGGCATGCTGATTGTTCCCTGTTCGATGGGTACGCTCGGCGCGATCGCTTCCGGCGCCGGCACTAACCTGATTCATCGCGCCGCGGATGTGACGCTGAAGGAAGGCCGGAAGCTGGTGCTGGTGCCGCGAGAGTCGCCCTACAATGCAATTCATCTCGAGAACCTCCTGAAGCTCGCCCGTGCCGGCGCGCAGATTCTGCCGGCCAGCCCTGGGTTCTATCATCGGCCACAAACGATCGAGGCCCTGGTGGATCACCTGGTGTTTCGCATTCTCGATCAGTTCGCGATTCCGCATTCGACGGCCACGCGATGGAAGGGTGAAATACAGAATTGCGAGCAGTAGAGTCAGAAACGAAACAGACGTGTTAGAATCTCAAGTAAGGAATTGATATGTCATCTGCAGCAATTACAACTGTTGTTACTATCCTGGAGAGTCTGCCCGAGAATGTCCAAGCTCGTGTCGTCGAACATTTGAGCGAGTATCTGATGGATTTGCGGGACAAGACCGAGTGGGACAGCCAGTTTGAAAGAACTCAATCTGCTTTGGCCAGCGCCGCGCGACGAGCGAAAGAAGAGAGCGCCGAAGGCTTGGCGCGACCTCTCGATTACGACCAGTTATGAGGTCAGCGACACTTCCGTCTTTCTGGACTGCCTATAATTCTCTCGACAAGCATATCCAGACAAGCGCGAGGAAGGCGTATCAGTTGTGGCGCGAAAACCCTTTTCATCCTTCGCTCTATTTCAAGTGTATTAATCGCGACGAAAACGTGTGGTCCGTACGAGTGACAGGCGGCTATCGCGCTGTCGGAACCCTGGAAGGAGACACCGTTACCAGGTTTTGGATCGGAGGACACAGTCCCTACGACCGTTTCTTCACCTAATCCGAAGCACGCAATGGCAAACGTCTTTCGCAACCTTGGCACGACGCTCGAGATGATCAAGATCGAGCACACGCTTTTCGCGTTGCCGTTTGCTTTTCTCGGCGCGGTACTGGCGGCGCGCGGTGTACCAACCCTGTCCCAAACTCTTTGGATCAGTTTGGCGATGGTCGGCGCGCGATCGACGGCGATGGCATTCAATCGCATCGCCGACAAGGACTACGACGCGCGAAATCCGCGCACCAGGATGCGCGCAATCCCCGCCGGAGCACTCTCAGTCGGGTTCGTTTTGGTCTTCACGATCTGCGGAGCAGGACTCTTTTTATTCGCCGCCGCGATGCTGAATCGTCTCACCTTGCTGCTTTCGCCCGTTGCGCTCGCCAGCGTCGTGCTCTACTCGTACACCAAGCGCTGGACGTTGCTGTCACATCTCGTGCTGGGGTGGTGCCTGGCAATTGCTCCCACGGGAGCATGGATAGCCGTGCGGGGTTCAATCGATAGTCCCGCGCCGCTCTTGTTGTCGCTGATCGTCATGCTTTGGACCGCGGGTTTCGACGTTCTCTACGCTTGCCAGGATTACGAGTTCGACCGCCGCGAGGGTTTGCATTCGCTTCCCGCGCGATTTGGGATTGCGCGGTCGCTGTGGATTTCGCGTCTGCTGCACGTGGGAGCATTCGCGGCGCTGCTTGCGTTATACTTCGTTACGCACTTGGGACTGCTGGCTGTCGTAGGGTTGATCGCCACCGCGGCTCTGCTTATTTACCAGCACACGCTGGTGCGGGCCGATGATCTGAGCAGGCTCAACGCGGCTTTCTTTACGACCAATGCTTTTGTGAGCGTGATATTATTTTTGACTTTCGGCGGTGCGGTATTGCTACGGTTCTAGTTTTGGGGAGACAAAGTTAATGAGCACTACATTCGCATTAGAGAACGGGTTGGTCTTTGACTTCAGTCCGTTGGCAACGAAAGTCTCGGACGAAAAATTCGCTGAACTTTGCCAACTAAATCCGGAACTTCAAATCGAACGCACAAGCGAAGGAGAATTGGTGATTATGTCTCCCACTGGTGGCAAGACAGGAAGAAGGAACGCAAAGCTTATCACCCAAGGAACGATCTGGGCTGAACGGGACCGAACAGGTCAAGTGTTCGATTCATCAACGCTTTTCTCCCTTCCTAACGGCGCCAGACGCTCGCCCGATCTCTCATGGATAAGAAATGAACGGTGGGAGGCTTTGAATGCTGAGCAGCAGGAACAATTCCCTCCTCTATGTCCCGACTTCGTGGTCGAGCTTAGGTCGAAAACTGATTCGCTGAAAAGTTTGACGGAGAAAATGGAAGAATACATCGCCAACGGCGCGGAATTAGGTTGGCTCATCGATCCTTCGGAACGCAAGGTCCATATCTATCGCCCGCGCCTGGCTGTTGAAATTCTGAGTGATCCTGAAACAGTATCCGGTGAACCACTGTTGAAGGGTTTTGTTTTGGAAGTTCGATCACTTTGGAATTAGATAATTTCATTATGAGTTTTTCACACGACACCCAACTTAACGAGATAAGCGGGAAAGTAAATAGCGGCGAGCGCCTCTCTTTCGAAGACGGCGTGGCCCTCTTCGGCACCAACGATCTCAACGCGCTCGGCAAACTTGCCGACTCCGTGCGGCGACAGAAGCATGGCCGGACGACGTACTTCAACGTCAATCGACATTTCAATCCGACGAATGTCTGTTATGTCGATTGCAAGTTCTGTGGTTTCTTTCGCACGCCGCGCCAGCCGGACGCCTACACTCACAACATCGACGATTCCCTGCGCATCGCGGGACAGGCCGTGGCGGAAGGCGCGACCGAACTGCACATCACCGGCGGCTTGAACACCAAACTCCCGTTCAGTTATTTCACTGATCTGCTTTCGGCTTTGAAGCAGCAGTATCCACAGCTCCATCTGAAAGCGTTCACGATGGTCGAGCTGGATCATTTCGCTTCTTTCTACAAGATGAACGACGAAGACGTGATCAGTCAGTTGAGCGATGCCGGACTGGATTCCTGCCCGGGCGGTGGAGCCGAAATTTTTCGCGAGCCGACGCGCTCAATGATCTGCGCGCATAAGTGCGACGCGGAACGTTGGCTGGAACTCGCCGGTAAGGTCCACGCCGCGGGTTTGAAGACAAACGCGACGATGCTCTACGGCCACATCGAATCGGTTGAAGACCGCGTCGATCACCTGGTGCGGCTGCGCGAGCAACAGGACAAGTCCGGCGGTTTTCAGTGTTTCATTCCGCTGGCCTTCTATCCTCCGGACACCCAGATGGCGCATCTGCCCGGGCCTTCGGGTGTCGATTCGCTAAAGACGATGGCCGTATCGCGTCTGATGCTCGACAACTTTGCGCACGTCAAAGCGTACTGGGTGATGCTCGGCAAGCGCCTGGCGCAAGTCGCTTTGCACTTTGGCGCAAACGACGTTGACGGCACGATCACGCAGGGCGGTGAACTCACTGAAAGTTATTCAGTTGAAGCCAACAACGAGGTGAAGATGACGCGCGCGGAACTGGTTGGGTTGATCGAAGAAGCCGGGTTTGAGGCAGTCGAACGCGACACTGTTTACAATCGCATAGAAAGGGCAACTACCGTCGCGTAGATTCCGGCGAATGTCATCGGCCACGGCTATCCTTATGCAAACGCCGCCAAATCTTAATTGAATATGATAGAGACAACGAAACAAACAATTTCCGTGGCCCACTCGCCGGATTCCGACGACGCATTCATGTTCTACGCGCTGGCAACACACAAACTCGAAACCGGCGACCTTGAGTTCGAGCATGTGCTGAAAGACATTCAGACCCTGAACGAAGAAGCGAGCAAGGGCGTCTACGACGTTACGGCGATCAGCTTTCACGCTTACGCTTATGTCGCCGACAAGTACGCACTGCTGCCACACGGGGCGTCGATTGGCGATAACTACGGCCCGATAGTCGTCGCGAACCAGGACCTTGATCCTTCTGACTTGTCAAAAGTGAAGATAGCCGTTCCCGGCAAACTCACCAGTGCGTTTCTGGCGCTCAGCATTTTCAATCCGAATTTCCGCTACGAAGTCGTGCCCTTCGATCAGATTATCGAAGCAGTCACTTCCGGACGTTGCGATGCAGGCCTGCTGATTCACGAGGGGCAACTCTTCTATCAAACTCTGGGTTTGCACAAGGTCCTCGACCTCGGCGAGTGGTGGCACAAACACACTGGCGGTCTGCCCCTGCCCATGGGCGGCAACGCGATCAGGAGAGATCTCGGCGCCGAAACTATCAGTCAGGTTTCAGGTTTGCTGAAAGAGAGCATTCAGTACTCGCTCGACAATCGCGAAGACGCCTTGCAGTACGCGATGCAGTTCGCGCGCGACATGGATCCGGCGCTGGCTGATCGGTTCGTGGCGATGTGGGTGAACGAATTGACGCTCGACTATGGTGACCGGGGCCGCGCCGCCGTGCGCCGTCTGCTTACCGAGGGTCATGAGCGCGGCATCATTCCTCACAAGGTTGATATTGAGTTCGTCGGGTAAGATCCAAAGGAGTGCGCCAATCCAGACCGCACCTGCCTTCACCCGCAAACCCGCATTATTTCGAGAGATTGGCTTTCCCATGTAAGTGAGGTCAGTACCGCGAGCGGTAGCGACCGGGTCTCGACCCTCGCACAAGTCTTCGGCCAGCTCAGAAGTTTTAGCGTCAACACCACTTCCGTGCGGCGCAGCGATATTCCACCTCTCATGCATCGTCGCACGTTAGACGATCATCCAAGAAGTGACAGCCACGTTTAGATATTCATTGATAGATTGACTCTTAAGAAGCTATGGCAGCGAATAGTCCAAAACTGAAGATACCCGCCAGAGTCCCAACTGTGTTCGTCAGCTCCGTAGTATCAACGCTCGAACGAGAGAGAGAGGCGATCTGCAAACTGGTTGCGTCTTTGGGCTGGGAGTGCGACGCATCCGGCATAAGTGAGACTCGCTTTTGGGGAGGGGCAGAAGACAGTTGCTATCGTAGAGTCGAGCGATCCGATCTTTACATAGGCATTTTCTGTTCGCGCTCGGGGTCCCCGGCGTTTGCGCACGAAGCGTTCATTACGGAGACGGAATTTTATACGGCGCTGAATTTCCGGCGGCCGATGCGCATTTATGTGTTGCAACGTGCCGGCATCCAACCGGATGAGAACCTCAAGCATTTCATCGACTGCATGGAGACTGACTTATACATTCGAAGGTGTACAACGACAAGCCAACTTGAGCTATTCATTTTGCAGGACCTGGAAGAGTTTGAAAGATGTTGGCTTGAAGGGGATACGAGTTCACTTGTTCCACCTCTGCATCTCGATCAGGCGCTAAGACATATCGGTATCTTCGCGGCTGAGGCCGCCACCTTTAATCTGACTATCAATGAGAGGGAAATGAAGGGTAGCAAAGAGTTAGTTGAAGTGTCTGTCTCTGCGATGGAAGCGTTCTACCAAAGGGATCAGTTTGCCGAAGCTGCCGCGCTCGGGGCGGATTTGATGTTGGTGTTTCCTTCACTCGGACTTTCATACCGAAACAAGGAGTTAGTCTTGCTATGGGCTAGGTTTCTTCAGATGTGGGCTGGTTCCTGTATCTGGAATGGTTACATTGCCGGAAGATTTGGGGCGCTAAATTCATCATTGCTCATGAGAGAGGCCTACCGAATGTTGGAAGATTGGGGACGCTTCCATGAATCGTACGGTCTCGTCGCGAATTCGTACTATGTTCTGGCTAGTCGGATGCACGTTAGAGAGGCACGATTGGGTAATGTGAAAACCTTCGTCGATGTCACATCGGAACAACGAAGTGCCTTAAAGCGCGCGCTCATATTTGACGAAGTGCGGGCCTTCAAATATTCCGAGACGTTTCCACATCTGCATCGTGCGTATGTTAACTTGGAGTTAGGCAATTACCCCAAAGCGATTGCCGACTTTAGGACGATGCTCGGATACGGTGATGTTCTCAGAGAGCGCATGTACCTTGACTATCTCACAGGGCTTGGTCAAGCGCTGGTTTTGGAAGGCTTAAGGAAGGAATTGCAGACACCAATTAGCGAAGGTCGCTCGATGCTGCGTGAGGCTGAGGCAGGTTTAGAGAAATTCATTGATTCACCTTACTACCTTTCGTATATGAAGCGTATCGCGAAGAGTCTAATCAGAATAGGCGATTCTGAAGCTGCCAAAGCACAGCTATTAAAACTGTACCCGCTAGCCGTTAAAAAAAGACTGACACATCAGGCGGAGGGTATCGGTGCGCTTCTCACGAGCTTGAACCCGAAGGTCAATCCCAGACGGGCGCGCTCGAGATAAGGCAACGCGAAATCATCAAAATGGACGCGCGCACGGGCTCATAAACGATTGACATCGTCTCGGCTTCCCCCGCAAAATGCTCCCCATCATGAAAGCTCCTCGATTTCTCTTACGCGGATTTCGCCGGCCGAGCGAAGTGGCCTCGCTGGCGCTCGGAAAACTCGAGCGGCAAGTCCTCGAAGAAACCTGGCGCCGCCGCGAAGTCAGCGTGCGTGACATCTATGTAGCCTTCGACGAACGAATCGCGTATACGACGCTCATGACCACGCTCGATCGCCTGTTCCGAAAACAGATTCTCGACCGGCGCAAGGATGGGCGGGCCTTCTTCTATTCACCCGCGGTTTCCCGCGAAGAATTCGAGCACGGCATCCGTGAAGATGTGATCGATGGCTTGCTGGGTCACGGCGCAGAAGGAGTTCAACCCGTGCTGGCTTGCATCGTTGATACCGTCAGCGAGCGTGATCGCGAATTGCTCGACGAGTTGGATCGTTTGATAAAAGAGAAGAGGCGAGAGCTCCGCCGGAAAGCTGATTAGTCGTGTACGAGTTGCTGGGAATCTGTCTGGTACTGGCATCGCTGCTGTCCATCAACGCGCTGGCTTCGTTGGCCGCCGCGGCTTGCTCGCGCCTATTGCGACGACCGTTGCAGAACCGCTCCGCCCGGACGCGCGCTGAAATTCTTTTCGCCCTGCGCGTCGGCCCGATGGCGCTGGCTTTCATCTCCGTCAGTTTGTTTCTGGTGCCTTCCTATCTTGGCTACGAGCCTTACGCGACCTCCGAAATCGTCAGCAAGAAACTCGCGGCCCTGGCAATTCTTTCCGCGATTGGCGTCGCGCTCGCGTTATCGCGAGCTCTACGTTCATGGTTGGCGACGCGGAGTTTGCTGCACGAGTGGCTCTCCAGCGCGATTCAGATAAGACTCGACGGAACGAGCATTCCCACGTTTCGCATCCCTAATTCGTTTCCGATCATCGCGGTGGTGGGCACATTCAGGCCGCGCCTGTTTATCGCCGAACGCGTTTTGGAAACTCTTAGCGCAGAAGAATTGACGGCGGCCATCGCGCATGAAGGTGGACACCTTTATGCTCATGACAACCTTAGGCGTTCGTTGCTGCGCGTCTGCGGTGATCTGCTGATGATTGTCCCATGCGGGCAATCACTCGATCGAGCCTGGACGGAAGCGGCGGAATGCGCCGCCGATGAACATGCGGTCCAACAGAGCGCGGAGACAGCCCTCAATCTGGCATCAGCGCTGGTTAAGATCGCGAAGATGGTTCCGGTTGGAGCAAGGGCAGCAGTTCCTCTGGCAGCGTTCCTGGTGGGCGTGGAAGAAACTCGCGGCGTCAAAGCGCGCGTGCGCCGCTTGCTGGAAATCGCGTCGAATAGCTACCTGCGCCGGGTCCCCAATCCCACGATTGCGCGCATCCTTCCGGCGGCGTCACTCTGTGGCCTGTTCTTGCTCGCTTTGGTGGTAGCAAACAACCCGAGCGTCCTGCTCACCGTGCACAACGTGATCGAACACGCCGTCAAACTTCTTTCGTAGCTTCCTTCAGGTTCAATCTGGTCACCCACAAAGTGAGTCAGCCGCGGAGCGGCGAAAGATCTGTAGCCCACGGCGTTAACTCTTTACTCTCATCGCCTCCAGCGGCCGCCGCAACCAGACGAACAACACGGCCGCGGCCAGTTGCGCCACGATGCCGAAGACCACCAGAGCGATCAAAGAATAGTCGTACAGCACCCCCATCGCGACGCTCCCGAGAAACCAAAGCACCCCGTACGCCGCATTGAACGCCCCAAAGGCCGTTCCTCGCTTGTTCATCGACACTGCCTGCGAAATGCCCGAACGCAGGGTTGCATCCTGGGCGCCCAAACCGGTGGCCCAACACGCAACGCTCACATAGACGCCGGTTGGTCCTCCCAAAAAACCAAACGGCAAGGCCAGCAGCGAAACCAAAATCCCCAACACAATGATTTGAATGCCATAGCGATCGAACAGCCGGCCGAACACGAGCGCGGTCAGACCGTTCACGCCCATCGCGCCTGCGTACAGCAAAGGGATGGTTTCAGGTTTGGTGAGTGAATTACTTTGAAAGTGATAAGCCAACAGCGGGAAATCAACGAAGCCAAGTGCCAGCAAGCAGGCAGCGGCAACATAGACCCAGAAAACTTTGGGAAGAGCTTCTCCCTTTGGCGCAGGCGGCGGAGTGCCTCGGTCAGGGCGCGCGGCGCGCGCAAAGAGCAGTGCGATGAAAGCGCCGCCCGCCGGCATCGCCAGCCACAAAAACGCCTGGCTGAAGTGATGCGTCCGCGCCACGGAAATAGCCACGAATAACGGGCCCAGCACGGCGCCGGTCTGATCCATCGCGGCGTGCAATCCGAATCCCTTTCCATGACCGACGACTTCGGTGGCTTCCGAAAGCAAAACGTCGCGCGCGGGCCCGCGCAAGCTCTTTCCCGTGCGCTCCGCGATAATCAGGAGCGCCGCTGCCTGCCAGTTGCCGGCGAACGCCAGACCGGGCACCACGACCAGATTCAAAAAGTATCCCAGCGTAGTGATCGTCCAGTAAGCGCGCGTCTTGTCTGCCAGGCGGCCGGAAAAGTACCGCAGACTGGCGGCGATCATCTCCCCGAGTCCGGCGATGATGCCCACCTGCGTGGCGCTGGCTCCCAGATCTTTGAGTAACGGACCGATAACGCTGTGCGCGCCTTCGTAAGTCATGTCTGCGAACAGACTGACAAAGCCAAGGGCGACAATGAAGCGAAAAGCGTTTTTTCGGTCCTGTGGTGAAAATTTCAAGATGTTGACTCGAATCCTAAATTAGATCGCGACGATGTCGATTCGTTTTCTCCCACTGGAAGAGAGTCCGACCCAACGATTGCCTACGACGACAGAAGAGCGATCCACGAACTCACACGAAATAACACGAACCTGAGCATGAGTTTCGTGTCGTTTCGTGTGAGTTCGTGGATCGCATTTGCTGTTGCATCACTAGCAAGCCCCCAATCGTGGAAAGTGAAAATGAGCTGGCCCTTTTTCTCTCTCCCCAGCCACGATCTCGCTTTAGCTTCTCTCAAACAGAATTTCCAAAACAGAGAGCACTCCTAAAATCAGCAACAGGCTGACTGCTACGTAGCGCACAATTTCCGGGGCCACCCGATCCCGAATCCACCTGCGAATGCCTCCACCAAGAAACGCAGCCAGCGCGCCTTTGGTAACCATCGCACCGACGGCGCCGAGCCAAACTACGAAAGGTCGGTGATACTTAGCCGCGAGCGTGGCCGCGGTGATCTGGCCGACGTCGCCCCATTCTGACAAGAAAATTGCCGCGAATGAAACCGCCGCCGCTTTTGACGTCCGGTGTTTATCTTTGGCTTCATGTGGCCGCTCAGATTTTCTCCACAACGCCAAAGCCACGCCGATAAAACTGATCGCGGTAATCGCGGCGACCAACAGCCGCGGCAACTTCGAAACAGCCTCGCCGACCAGCACCGCGACTCCCATCTTGCACATGAACGCGACCGCCATGCCCAACATGATTGGCATGGTGCGATAACGCGCGGCCAGGACGCCGGTCGTATAGAGCAGCTTGTCGCCGACGATCTCGGCGACGAAGACTGCTCCAAAAGTGGTCAAGAGGATCAGAATCACATTTTTCCGATTGCCGCGAGAGCCGCCGCATTCTAAGATGCCGAACTCGACTTCGCAAACCGCAGTCCCGAGTTTTTGCTTGCGCGCGTTGAAACAGTGGCCGGAGCGTTCCGCTCGAGAACCACTCGCAAGAAGAGCGTGCCGCAATCAACTCCGGCTACGACGGCTGGTAGTAGGTTAGCGGCAAGGCTAGGCTGCGGCGTTCACTGTTACTCGCAAGCGGACAATCGATGAGCGAACTGTTAACGGTCAAAGGCGTAACCAAGTATTTCAAGCAGCGTTGCGTGCTTAGTGATGTAAGTTTCGCCGTGCGCCGCGGCGAAGTCCTCGGACTGATTGGCCCGAACGGCGCGGGCAAGACAACGCTGTTCGAGTGTCTCGCCGGATTGATGCCGGCGGACGCAGGGACGACGAAGTCCGGGAACAGACTTCTGCCGGCGGCCCATCGCAGGGAAACTCTTTTCTACTTACCAGATGCGATCCTTCCCTGGGCCGAGCAGACTGTTAGCTGGGCCCTGCACTTTTTTGAAAAGCTCTACCGGCGCTCTAAGGATTCCGTCGCCAATCTGATCGGCCCGTTGCGTCTGGATGAAATCATGCGGGCGCGCATGTCTTCGCTTTCCAAAGGCGAACGCAAACGCATGCTGCTCGCTCTTGGTTTACTCACGCCACAACCCTTACTGATGCTGGATGAGCCGTTTGACGGTCTCGATCTGAGACAGACCCGCGACGTCATGACTTTGCTAAAGAGTCATGCGGCGACTGGGCGGACGCTGATGCTCTCGATTCACCAACTCGTCGACGCGGGACGGGTTTGTGATCGGCTGGTAATGTTGAGCGCCGGAAAAGTCGTGGGCGAAGGAAGCATCGACGAGTTGCGCGCGCAAGCCAATCTCTCCGCCGGCGGAGTCGAGGAGATTTTTCTTGCGCTCACATAGCTTCGTCCAACTCCTCGCCAAAGAATGGCGCGAGTTGTTTGCCTCGCGCTCGTACTGGCTTTTGCTTCTGATGATCGGGCCGTTGGCCGGTCACGGTTTCATCACGGCGGTGGGTTTGTACGCCGAAGCCAGCGGCAGCGGCGGCGGGCCGGCGGCGTTGGCGCAGGGCCTGACGCCTTTGGACGGAATACTCGTGCCCACGTTTGGCGCGTATGATTTGGCCGCGACTTTTCTGTTTCCGTTCGTCGCGATCCGGATGATTTCCGCTGAGAAGCAAAGCGGCGGATTGAAGTTGTTGCTCCAACTTCCCGGCAATCTCGCAACGAAAGTCGGCGCGAAGGCGTGGGTGCTTCTCGGCGGTTGGATCGTGACGTTGCTGCCTGGCCTGCTCGCGATAGCCTTATGGAAATCTTACGGAGGCCATCTGTACGCGCCGGAAACCCTGAATCTTTTGCTGGGCCATTTCCTGCGCGCGATGTTGAGCGCCGGCATCGCCGTGGCCGCCGCGGCCCTCGCCGAGAACGCCGCCAGCGCCGCGATCGTAACGCTGGGTTTTACCGTGGGGACGTGGGCCCTCGATTTTATCGCGGCCGGCCGCGGCGGGTTTGTGCAGCAGTTGGCCGCGTACACACCCACTGCGACGCTACGGTTCTTCGAACACGGACTGCTCCGCTTGAATATTTTCGTGGCGATGCTGGCGATCAGTGCAGCCGGCTTCGCGCTGGCCGGTATTTGGTTGCACACCGGCCGTACCTGGCGATTTCGTTTAGTGGGGACGCTTACGCTGATGCTGATCCTGGCTTTTGTGATTGTCGGCGCCAACGGCGTGCGCGCCAGCTGGGACGCCAGCGAGAACCGGCGCAACTCTTTCTCTCGTGCCGACGAAGCCACGCTGAGTCAGATTCAGCAACCCTTAAAGATCACCGTGGTACTGTCGCCTGAAGATCCGCGGCTGACTGATTACGAACAAAATGTTTTGCGAAAGCTGCGTCGAGTTCTGCCGCGGTTGGAGGTTGAATACTCGAGCAACAGCCGCACCGGTCTGTTTGAAAAGCCTGAAGACCACTACGGCGAAATCTGGTACGAGATGAACGGCCAGAAGATAATGGAGCGCTCTACGATCGAAGAAGTTGTGCTGGAACAGATTTACAAGCTCGCGGGTATCAATCCACCACTGCGCTCTGACGAGAGCACGTTCAGCGGTTATCCTCTGTCGGTCAGGGTCCGAGGGGCTTTATGGATTTTCTACGGTCTCTGGCCGTTACTAACGATCGCCGCGTGGTGGTTACGGAACCGCGCAAAATAAGTAGCATAGACTTCAGTCTGTGATTTCAACTCGGGGCTGCGCTATTGAGACGACGTTCACAGACTGAAGTCTATGCTACTAAGACCTTGTGATGATTCTTTTTTAGGAGATGATTATGCGTTTCGGAGTATGCTCAACGGTACTATTCTTAATGCTCATCCTGGCGATGCCCACAGCCGCACAACGAATCAGCCGCGGCGCTGCCCCGGCGGGAACGATTCGGGTGGACCTGTCCCGCGAACGCCCGGGCCGCGAGTCCACAAAGTTTCTGGCGGTCGTCGGCAACTGGTCGATCGTCGACGACGGTGGGAAGAAAGTCCTGGGCGTCGATGGCCGGTCATGGTTGCGCGGTCAGCCGGCCGGCAGCCTGGCCGAAACCGCCCGCGCGATTTATGGATCGCGCAACGAAGAGTTCATCGACAATGTGAAAGCGTGGGCTTACTTCCCTTACGCCGTGGCCAAAGACATTCCGGACTTTCACGACGGCGAAATCAGCATGCGCTTCAAGATTGTCGCCGGCCAACTCGATCAGTGCGCCGGAATTCTTTTCAACCTGAAATCGAACGGCGACTACCTGACCGTGCGCTTCAATGGCATGGAAGACAATGTCGTGCTCTGGACTTTCAATAAGGGCGTGCGCAAGTTCGTCAAGAAGGGCTCAGAGAATGTTCCGCTGGCCCGCAATCAATGGCACACGCTTCAGATTTCAGTGCACGGGATGACTTTGCAGGCGTCTTTGAATGGAAAGCATTTGCTCGACTTCACGCTGGCTGAACCGGTGTCGGGAAAAGTAGGGGTTTGGGCTAAGACGGATAGCGTGAGTTACTTCGATGACTACACAGTGACGAAGTAATTTGGAGTCTCTTTTGCCCCTCTCCCTTTGGGAGAGGGGCCAGGGGAGAGGGTGCGAAGCTTAGCGCGAACACTCCTAACCATTCATCGTGTTTACCCAGGACAACGTGCAACTAAAGCAGGGTTTGCGCTCAAGCCCTCACCCCAACTCTCTCCCAAAGAGAGAGGGAGATCAAACTGAATCTCCGGCCTTCTTAATTCCCTGAGACTCGGCGACCTGCACTCAGAAAATAAACCGCGCCTGCACCTGGAACATCCGCGGCGGATCGATGTTGGCGAACGCCGGAATCGCGTTCGTGGTTGTGCCGACGCCTCCCACAAACTGGCCGAAGGTGGTCGCCGGTGTCGCAAGATCGCCGTAGACGGTGACGCCGCGGCCCAGCATGTTCGCGTGATTGAACAGATTGAAGCCCTCCAACCTGAGCAGGATCGCCGTCCGTTCCGACAACTTGATCCGATTCTCGACGAAGATTGACACGTCGGAGGTCGAAGTGCCGCGGAAGGTTGACTTACCCATAACACTTCCGTTGACGACGGGGCGGTCGTTGTTCGCGCCGTCGCCATTGTTGTCAATGCCAGTAGTCGCGTTGAACGGGCGTGCCGACGCAAGCTGGGTCAGCGTGCCGGCCGTGAAGTTATACGGGAGCCGGTAGCTGAACGTGAGGACCGCGCGATGCCGCTGATCGACCACGCTCGGTCCGCGTTCGACCTCGCCAAGCCGCGAGATGATGCTCTCATTTGGATTGATGCCGTTGCCGTCCGGTTCGGTGGTGTTGGTGGCCTTCGACAGCGTATAGCTGAGTGCTGCGTACATCTTCCGGTTACCTCGATAGCTGAACATCGTCTGCAATCCGTTGTAATCGGCGACGCCGAGGTTCGTCAACACGTTGACCTGGCGCACGCCGCCAGGGGCCGGCAGGATCGGGCGAGTAGCATTGGCCGCAGTCACCGTCCCCGTAGTGTCACACTTAGTCGGGTCTGCCGCCAACATCTTCCGGCACTGTCCGGGTGCCGTGCGATCGAAGGCAGATGGAGCGTTTAGGTCGACAGTGCGATCGATGTCGCTCAAGTGCTGATGCACGTAGTCTGCGCCAAAGAACAGTCCCTTTGTGATCTCTCGCTCCGCGCCAATGGACATCACCTGGCTGCGCGGATTCACAAACTTATCCGGATAGTTCGGCAGCAGGTCGAAGTTCAATCCATACGTCGCGAACTGCGCCCGGTAAAAAGCGCGCCGCCCGGCCCTGATCGTGATGTCGCGCGCAGGCAGTTGCCTGACTGGCACCGTTTTAGGATCAACGTTCACAGGGACGCATGTCAGGCAGGTCGGAAAACCGGTTTCCGTGGCGCCAGTCGCTGTGTAGGTCGTCAATCCATCGAGTCCGTTTACCAGGTAGCCGGCGATAGCGTTGGCTCGAATCTGCGTATAGTACATGCCGTACCCGCCGCGAATCGAAGTGCGCGAATTGCCTCCCGGATGCCAGCCAAAGCCAAAACGCGGCGCGAAGTTATTTTTATCGTCAGTCAAAGTCTGGCGATCATACCTAAGGCCGGCGTCGATCGTCAGATCCTTGCTCACGTGAATACTGTCCTGCACGAATCCGGTCAAGAGCCACTGAGGCAGGTTGTAGCTGTTGATGCCGAAATCGATCGGCTGCTGGTAGTTCTGCACGTCAGCCAGTGTGAGTAGACCGAAAGGCGCCGTGGTTGTGTTCTTGAACGTGAACGTGCCGAGAATCGCCGTGCCGGGCTCGCTCCCCGTGCCGCCTGAGCGATGATGGATCACACTACCGCCGAAGCGCAGGTAGTGTTTGCCACGCGACCACGACAGCGTGTCCGCGAATTGCACCTGATGGCCCCAGAGGTCTGAGGCTCGCGACTGTCCAATGGTGAACGGGACCGCACCAGCGCGCGTGTAAGTGGTTGAGAGGGTCTGAGCTTCCCAGAGCGTGACCGGATCGCCATGCAGATAGGCGAATCGCGCCTCGTTGAGAAGATGAGCACTTACGACCGAGGTAAAATTGACCTGGGCCGTCCATGCCCGTCGCGAGTACCGGCGCGCGACGCTGGGTGCGTTCGTGCCGCCTACGGCGTCCTGGGGGTTGTCGTCGAAAAACCGATCGAAGTTCATGCGAACCATCAAAGTTTGCTTAGGCGTGAACTTGTGGTCCAGCCTTCCGTCGAAAAGGAACTGGCGATAGTGACCGGTGACGTCAAGGTGGCCATCCGCCGGCAGCACGAAGGCAGGCAGCGTAGTAGAAAGGAACGTCGTTCGATTCTGCCGCGTGTAGTCAGCCGTGGCGAAGAAGAATGTCTTGTCCTTGACGATGGGTCCGCCGATTGAGCCGGAGACCTGGTTCAACTTGTCCGGGATGTCCACCGGGTTGATAGCAACGAGCGTGTTCGGCGTGACGCAACTCGGCGCGGACGGTGGACAGAAGCCGCTGGTCGAGAAAGTCTTCGCCTGCCAGTTACCACCGGGACGGACCATGAACAGACCTTCGCCGTGAAAGCCGTTCGTGCCGGATTTGGTGACGATGTTGAGCGCAGGTCCCGAGGTCCAACCGAATTCGGAAGAAAACGCGTTCGAGAGCACTTGCATTTCCTGGACGGCGCCAATCGGCACGGTGGCGATCGCCGTCTGGCGGCCCCACCCTTCATCGTTGTTCGCACCGTCAATCACGAACGTCGTCGCCCGCCGGGAACCCACGCCGGTGATGAAGTACGTCGCGTTGACAAAGAGATCCCCGGTGCCCTTCCCCTGGCGGAACGCCGAATTGAGGAGCGGCAACGTCGTAACCTTGCGACCAAGGATCGGCGTCTCGTCGATCTGCGGGCTGTCGAGCCGGCGGCCGATCTGCGCGTCGGCGCGCACGCCTTCGGTGGTGCCGTAGACGGTGACTTCGCTCTTGCCGCCGCTGGCTACGAGTTTGACTTTCACGGTCGCGGTTTCACCCGCGCGGAATGTGAGACCGGTGACGTCCTCGGTAGTAAAACCGGTCATCGCCACGGTCACCTTGTACTCACCGGCCACGGGAAGCGCTGCGATCGTCGCAGTCCCATCGTCGCCCGAGACGGCGTCGCGCACGGCGCCGGTCGCGGTGTTCACCACCGAGACTTTGGCGTCCTTCACGACGGCGCCGTTTTGATCGGCCACCACGACGATCATCGCCGCCGTGTTGGGAGACTGCGCAGCGCCTATGGTCGTCGTCGCCGCGATGACGGCAAACACCGCAATCACAAGCAGTGGCCAGCGGAACAAGAGTCTGGTTCGCATGTAAGTTGTCCTCAATTACGAAAGTATGGTGTGCCCGAGCAGGGGGAAGAGGAAATTTAGGTCACGACAGGAATTACTACCAGCCATCGTTGAATTGCAATCTGGACATGCACTCTGGGTGGGAAAGGGACTCAACTCTAATCCTGGGTTCCAGATTAGCGTCTTTCATTACACCGATACGATCTGCTCTTGCTGATGCTATACTTGTCTGGATGAAAATTGAGTTCACCAGTCAGGTTTTCAAAGAGGGCAAAATGTTCGTTGCTCATACTCCAGAGCTCGACATCTCTTCTTGCGCTACGACGAAAACTAAGGCCTTGGCGAATCTTCAACAGGCAGTTCGACTCTTCCTGGAAGAAGCCGAGAAAAAAGGCTCGCTCAAACAGATCCTGAAAGAATCCGGCTTCTCACGCCGTAATCAAACGCTCGTTGGACCCAGGCTCGTTGATACGAAGCGAGTCACTATCCCTCTTCCCCTGTTTCATGCGCAGACTTAGCCCGGTTTCGCACAGAATCCTGGTATGCATATTCGAGCGTGAGGGGTTTGTCTGCGTTCGGGAAGAAGGTGACCATCTGATCTTCACCAGACCTGGCGTGATTCGTCCCGTCGTCATACCAAAATACAAGAGCGTTCCGGTCTTCATTAACAACATGCGCAGCGCCGGAATGCCGCGAGAGCGATACTTCGCGCATCTGGCCCGATGCACATAGGTCACTTCCCAAACCAACCAATCGGCTTCCCCGAGAGATCAACCCACACACTCTTGACCTGCGTATAAAGTTCCAGCGCGTGCTTTCCCATCTCGCGTCCATACCCGGACTGTTTGTAGCCACCAAACGGCGAAGCCGCATTCATCATGTTGAAGGTATTGATCCAGACAGTGCCCGCTTTGACGGCGCGCGCGAAGCGATGGGCCCGCGTGATGTCGCGCGTCCAGATGCCGGCCGACAAGCCGTACATCGTGTCGTTGGCCTGACGCAGCAGGTCGTCGTCGTCTTTGAAAGTGATCGCGCATGACACGGGTCCAAAGATTTCTTCCTGGGCCACCCGCATCGAATTGTCCACCTCGCTGAAGATTGTTGGCTGAAAGAAGTAGCCGTTCTGAAATGCGCCCTCGAGTGTCGGTTGCCCACCACCGGCGAACAACGTGGCGCCCTCTGCGCGCGCGATGGCGACGTAACTCTTGATCCTATTCAACTGCTCCATGGAAACCTGCGGCCCCATCAAGGTCGCTTTGTCCATCGGATCACCGACCTTGATCTTGTCGGCCTTCTCTTTGAATCGCGCGAGGAATTCTTCTTTGGCCGATTCTTCAATGAACACCCGCGAACCGGCAGTACACATCTGGCCCTGATTGAAAAAGATGCCCATCATCGCGCCATTAACTGCCTGATCCATGTCCGCGTCGGCGAAGATCACATTCGGCGCCTTGCCGCCAAGTTCCAGTGAGACCTTCGTCAGATTTTCCGCCGCGGCCTTCGCGATCATTTTGCCGACTTCACTCGAGCCAGTGAAGGCGATCTTATCGATGCCTGGATGCGAAGCGAGTGCCGCGCCCGCTGTCTCGCCGAAACCGGGAACGATGTTGACGACGCCCTCGGGAAAGCCGGCTTCCTGAATCAGCTTTGCCAGCTCGAGCGCTGTCACCGGCGTTTGTTCCGCGGGTTTCAAAACTATCGTGTTACCCGCCGCCAATGCCGGCGCGAGTTTCCACGCGGCCATCAACAGCGGAAAGTTCCAGGGAATGATCTGTCCACAAACGCCGACCGGTTCACGCAAAGTGTAATTGAACATCTGGCCGGGCACCGGAATCGTTTCGCCTTCTATCTTGGTCGACCAGCCGGCGAAGTATTCAAAATTCTCAACGACACCGGGTAGATCGACATAGGTCGCTTCGCGAATCGGCTTGCCGTTGTCCATCGTCTCCAACTCTGCCAGCTCGCCCGCGTGCGCTTCGATCAACTGCGATAGCTTGTAAATCATGCGCCCGCGTTCGCGCGCGCTGATCTTCGACCACTTGCCTTCGAGTGCTTTGCGCGCAGCAGCGACGGCTTTGTCGATGTCGGCCTTGTCGGCTTCCGCAACTTCGGCAAAGGTCTCGCCCGTCGCGGGATTCGGCGAAGCAAAAGTCTTGCCTGATTCAGCGTCAACAAACTGGCCATCGATGAAGAGTTGATAACGACGCGGCGTGGTTTGCACTGGTTGCGTTGATGACATCTGTGATTCCTCGGATTTCGATCTATTTGATTTAGATTCAGAATCTATCATCGAGTGATCGTGAAAGTCTAAGGAGGTGCACTTCTCCGTGCTGCCTCAGTGTCCTCTGTGTCTCTGTGGTGAATGATTCTCACGATAAACAAACCACAGAGGCACAGAGGACACGGAGATTTCACAGAGGGCTGGTCTATATTTCGACTTCGCGGTATGTTTACCCAATCATGACCAACAACCCGTGGCCTTTTCTAATCCTTGAAGACTGGCAAGACACGCTGGCGACGCTGCACATGTGGACGCAGGTCGTCGGTAAGATCCGTATGGCGACGACCCCTCTGATCAATCATTGGTGGAACGTCCCGCTCTATGTTTCGGCGCGCGGCCTGACAACTTCGCCCATGACTTACGAGGACCGCATCTTTGAGATCGAGTTCGATTTTATCGATCATAAACTGGTAATCGAGTGCAGTGACGGCGCGGTCAAGATTCTCGCGCTGCGCCCTGAACCCGTCGCCGAATTTTACGAGCGAGTGATGGCGGCACTCGAAGGCCTGGATATCAACGTCGAGATTTGGCCGATGCCGGTTGAGGTCCCGAACCCGATTCGCTTCGACGAGGATGAAACGCACGCGTCCTACGATGCCGAGTACGCGAATCGCTTCTGGCGCGCGCTGGTGAACATCGACGAGGTCTTCAAAGAATTCCGCGCCCGGTTCATCGGCAAAGTCAGCCCGGTGCATTTCTGGTGGGGCAGCTTCGATCACGCGGTCACGCGCTTTTCCGGCCGGCCCGCGCCGCCGCGTGAAGCCGCCGATAAGTGGACTCAGGAAGCGTACTCGCACGAAGTCATCAGTCACGGCTTCTGGCCCGGCGGCAACGGCGTGGAAGCCGCGTTCTATTCCTACACCGCCCCCGAACCCGCCGGCCTCCCTGAATCATCGATCGAACCCCGCGCCGCTTTCTACAGCAAAGACTTGAAAGAGTTCCTCCTGCCCTACGAAGCCGTGCGCAACTCCCCGTCACCGGAAACTGCTCTGATGGATTTTCTGCAGAGTACTTATGAAGCAGGGGCGGACCTGGCCAATTGGGATCGGAAAGCATTGGAACGCCAAGACGCGATGCGTTCAGTGACGGGCCAGTAGCCCGACCGTCAGGGAGCGCGCGTTTGCGGAGCGCGGACAACTCTTCAGCCTCGGTAGCGGGGCACTAGCCCGACCGTCAGGGAGGGCTCATCCTACTTCGGTTGCACAAAACCTGTTTCGAGTTATGCACACCTCGCTTTAAGTTCTATATAACTGGCCTTCGGTTCCGCACAACTCGCTTTCGGTAACGCCCAACCTGGCCTTGGTAAACGCGCAACGTTGCTTTAGTCGCGGCCAACTCTTTCTTAGTAACACGCAACTTTGCCTCGGTTGCGCGCAACTCTGCCTCGCTTGCGCCCACCTTTGGCTTAGGATTGCAATACCTAAGGCATGCATAGGCCCGACGAAACGGGCCTTCCTTAAACATTTCGCCGGTTTTCCTAAGAAAAACCGCCCTCGTGGTGCTAAAGGCGTTGGGTTTGGGCAATCAAGGCAGTAGCTCGACCGTCAGGGAGGGCGTCCTCATCACGCCAACGGCGTGAAATGTAATAGCCAGGGGCAACGCCCCTGGATTCCGATTACCAAAATTCAATTGAGCCCTGAAAGGGCGACATATTCCGCGCCTTCAGCGCTCCATCAAATCACGATACGCAACCAACGCAGGAAAGAGAATCAGAACGGGATATCATCGTCAGTCAGATCCCCGACTGCTTGTTGTTCCGAAAGAGTGCTGAGACCTCTCTCACGAAGCATGTCGTTCAGGGCTCTGTTCACGTCTCCTGACGCGGATAACTGCTGATTATTGACTATTCCATCTCGAAGTTTTTCCAAGTATTGTTCCGGCAGTGTCTCGATTCTTCGCAGAAGATTAAGTTTTTGAAGCCCCGACACGATATTGTGGGCTAAAAGAATTTGGTCTACTAACGACTCTGCAAGTCGAGGTTTTGTCTTCGGATGATTTGCTAATATCTGAAACACTCCATCGGCAACTTGTCGCACGGTCTTCCCCGCGCCCATCAAACCTTGATATTTTGCGATGAAACCGTAAGGGTTGATTCCGCGCATAATCGGTATGACCAAAACGTCGCGTCCAATCGCTACTCCGGTTTCTTGATCAGTCCAGTTGCTTTCTCGAAATCCCGGCGTGAGAATAGCGGCTAACGCTTCCATTGAAAAGAGGCCTTTTTCGATCTCTTCTTGCCATTCTTTTGTGGGCTCAATGTCGTTATGTGCCACAAACGCTGTTATTCCAAAGTCGAGAAGTGCTATTTGCAACTTAGCGGCCGTTTCCTTGAATGGTGACAAGTGGCTGATGAACAACCGGAAATACCCTGGAACCCAGAACTTACTCTGCCGCAATTCAATACCGCGTGAGTTCTGGAAACTGTGTTCTATCCCAAGTTCGTCGGCAAGTTCGAAAAGAGTGGATTCGGCCGCGTCTGAAAGTAATTCTTTAACGTAGAGCCATTTGCTATTTGTGGAACTGGTCTTCTTTTTTGTATCAACGCCAAACGCTTTGAGATAGACATCGATGTCCGAATAGGTCATCCGAGTCTGTAGTTCGCGGCCGATTCGGTCGAGTAGATTGAGGCGGTCGATGGCTCTCATTTGAGAAGTCGCATTCGTTAAGAACTAACCATCACTTCAAAAGCCCGTCGTCCCCGCCAACAACTGCCTCAGCACATAAGGCAGAATCCCGCCGTGCAAGTAGTAATCAATCTCAATCGGCGTGTCGATGCGTAGGGTGACCGGGACATGCTCGATTGAACCATCAGCGCGATTGATCGTGAGGGTGACGTCTTGTCGTGGTGCGACTTCTCCACTTTCCAATCCGGTGATGTCGAAAGTTTCCGTGCCGTCAAGATTCAATGAAGCCGCGTTCGTGCCCTCTTTGAACTGACAAGGCAGCACGCCCATGCCGACGAGGTTGCTGCGGTGGATGCGTTCGAAGCTTTGGGCGACGACGGCTTTGACGCCAAGCAGACGGGTTCCTTTCGCGGCCCAGTCGCGTGATGAACCGGTGCCGTATTCCTGACCGGCCATCACGACCAGCGGCGTGCCTTCCTCCTGATACTTCATGGCCGCGTCATAGATGCTCATGCGCTGCCCGTCGGGTTGGTGAATCGTGACGCCGCCTTCCGTTCCCGGCACCATCAGGTTTTTGATGCGCACGTTCGCGAACGTGCCGCGCATCATCACCTGGTGATTGCCGCGACGCGAGCCGTAGCTGTTGAAGTCAGCAGCGCTAACGCCACGCGCTTGTAGATAAACGCCGGCAGGCGAGGTGGCTTTGATGGCTCCGGCGGGGCTGATGTGGTCCGTAGTCACTGAGTCGCCAAAGATCGCCAGCGGCAACGCGTTGAAGAGGTCTTCCATCTTGCCGACCTCGGCGCCAAAGCCTTCGAAAAACGGCGGCTCCTGAATGTAGGTAGATTCCCAATCCCATTTGTAAGTCAGACCGGTGCTGGTAGGGATTTCGTTCCACATCGGATTCTGTTCGACGAAATTGCTGTACAGCTTCCGATAGGTTTCCGGATCGAGGGCGGCGCTCATCAAGCCGCCGACCTCTTCAATCGTCGGCCAGACATCGCGCAGGAAAACATCCTCGCCATCGGGACTCTGTCCCAAAGGTTCGGTTGAGAGATCGCGATCGACTCGGCCGGCGAGGGCGAAGGCGACGACCAGCGGCGGACTCATTAAGAAGTTCGCTTTGATGCTCTGGTGCACGCGCGCTTCGAAATTTCGATTGCCGGAGAGGACGCTCGCCGCGATCAGATCGTGCTCACCCACAATGTCTTCAATACTCGGATCGAGCGGGCCTGAGTTCCCAATGCAAGTTGTGCATCCGTACCCGACAAGATTAAAGCCCAGTTGGTTTAGATAAGGTTGCAAGCCGGTCTTATCGAGGTACTCCGTCACCACGCGCGATCCGGGAGCCAGCGAAGTCTTGACCGTCGGCCGCACCTTCAATCCGCGCTCAACTGCCTTCTTGGCGAGCAAGCCCGCCGCCAGCATCACGCTCGGGTTCGAGGTGTTGGTGCAGGAGGTGATCGCCGCGATCAGCACATCGCCGTGTCCGAGATCGACGTGAGCTTTAGGAAACTCCTCCGGCAAAACCTCGACGACGCGATCGGGCGTGGGACGATTATTCATCATCTCGGTCTCGCTCCAGACGCTCGTGTCTTTGTCAGTGACGTGATCCGAAACAGGAGCGGGAACACCGGCCGAGTGCTGTTCGCCGCCGCCGGCAATCATCGCCAGACCGTGTTCGCTGGCGCCGATATCGGCGGAATAGCGAACGGCGATTTCTTCGCTCGTCTTGCCATAGCCGCCATCAGCCACCGGCTTCGCGAGCAAGTTGAGAAATTGCTTTTTCAAGTCAGGCAAAGCAATCCGATCCTGTGGCCGCTTGGGACCGGCAACGCTCGGAACAATGGTGGCCAGATCGAGTTCGAGCACAGTGCTGTAGTCGCATTCCCCTTTGCGCGGAATGCCGAACATGCCCTGGGCCTTGAAATAATTTCGGACCGCATCGATGTGTTCGTCAGTCCGGCCGGTTGCTTTCAGATACACACAAGTTTCTTCGTCGGGGGGAAAGTAACCCATGGTGGCGCCGTATTCAGGAGACATGTTAGCGATCGTCGCGCGATCGGTTACTGACAAAGACGTGGCGCCTTCACCGTGGAACTCGACAAACTTGCCGACGACTTTGGCTTTGCGCAACATCGCGGTAACCGCGAGGACGAGGTCCGTCGCAGTCACGCCTTCGTTCAGCTTGCCATTTAGGTGCACACCAACCACATCAGGAGTAAGGAAATAAACCGGCTGGCCCAACATCGCGGCTTCGGCTTCGATTCCGCCAACGCCCCAGCCGACAATCCCCAGTCCATTGATCATCGTCGTGTGCGAATCAGTCCCCACCAAACTGTCTGGATAATACAGGCCGTGTTTTTCCCAAACGCATTTGCCGAGGAATTCAAGATTGACCTGATGGCAGATGCCTATGCCCGGCGGGATCACACCAAAGCCATCGAACGCCTGCATGCCCCACTTCAAAAACTGGTAACGAGAGTTGTTGCGGCGGAACTCCATCTCCATGTTCTTGGTGAACGCGTCGCCGGTACTGGCGAAATCAACCTGGACCGAATGATCGATGACGAGATCGACCGGCACGAGGGGTTCGATCACGCCGGGGTTCTTGTTCAGACGCACTACGGCTGAACGCATCGCAGCTAGATCAACCAGCAAGGGCACGCCGGTAAAGTCCTGCAGCAGGACGCGCGCGACGACGAACGGCACCTCCTCGGTGCGTTCACCGTTCGGTTGCCAGTTCGCAACAGCGCGCACGTCGTCCTCGGTGATTTTCTCGCCGTCAAAATTGCGCAGGACCGATTCCAAAACGATCCGGATGCTGACCGGCAGTCGCGAGATTGGCCCGACGCCTTCTTTCTCGAGTTGTGGCAGCGAGTAAAACTCGCCGGTCGTTCCTGGGGTTGGGGCAAAAGATTGAAGTGAATTAAAGAGGTTATGTGGCATAGTCGTTCAAGCCCGCGTCCTGCGATCGAGTGCGCGTAAGAATGCGACGGGAAGCGGGACGCTTCTTCTGAAGAACAATTGGTGTTCTGGGCTGATCAAATACCAGTGTAAGAGTCTGCTCTTGTGATCGTCAAGCGCATGACCCAAGCGCGCAGCGGCCCAATTGGTTTTCGTGCTTTCCTTTGGCTTGGACAGAGCGATCCACGAAATCACACGAAAATGGCACGAACAAAAAAACAAAGCTTCGTGTGTTTTCGTGGACTGTTTTACGAGAGCATGGTTCGGTGAGTTCATGCCAGGGAACAAAGGCGCAAAGACAAATCCGACTTACTCTGATCGTTGCTGGCACTTCTTCTCATCTGTTATAGTCAGGCTTCAGAAAACCTTCCCCTGCTGATTTTGCATACGATCTTATTGCGCAGATCCAATCGCCTGGATCGCAGTTGTTACCAAGGAGCCTGGTCATGCCAAAGAAAACACCGGAATCATTTTCTTACCTCGCCAACGATCCCGAGTTCGTTCCCGATCCGGAAATCGAAGAGTTCATGGAAGAGGAGATCGCTCACGCGCCGAAAGACCCGGAGTTATTGGCTCAACGTCTGCACAACAACACCGCAGCCTCGCCGAGCGACGCCGGCGGCGACGTCGACGCAGCCTGGGAAGATGTAAATGAGAGCGGTTCAGAGACATTCGCGGGCGATAGCCCCACGCCGGATCAATCCATGGTGGAAGAGAATGCAAAAGCGATGGGCGTAAGTTTAGAAGACAATGAAGAGCTGGATTTTCTTGGTAAGCTCGAGCGCCGCGATCGCGATCGATACGAACTGGAAGAGCAATCGAAGGCCTCCGACGATACGATTTAGGGAGCGCCCGCATCCCTGCGGGCGGTTCGCATGCATCCTGCATGCGCGTTTCAATCCTTTCGAAACGACGCACTACTAAAAGGCCAATCCTCCGCTCTCTCACACAACCGCGCCTTGACTGGATTGTTTTCGATATAGGCCAACACCTTGGCGAAATGCCTCCCATTCCGAAGGTAGCGATCAAAGTATTCCTTTTGCCAGAACCGCCCCTTACGACCAAGCATCTTGTTAGCCTCGTTTGATGTGTAAGACTTCAGTGAATGCATAATCTCCGCGAGGTCGTGGCCAGCCGACGGCGTGCACAACAGATGAACGTGGTTCGGCATTATCACCCAAGCCGTGAGACGGTATTTCGTTTGATCGTGAAAGAGCAACGCGTTCTGAACCATGTTTGCTATCTCCGACTCCTTCAGGTAGCAATTGCCGTGTCCTTGATCGAGATAAGCTTCTACTCGACGGCGCATGGTAGCTTCGACCTCGCCAGGCTTCTCGTGCTTAAGCTCTTCTTTCCAGCGAAGAAGTACTGGCGCGGGCAATGCATCATGTAATCTGAAGGTTATGAACTGTGCTAATTCGCCGCCGTCGAAATGCGGGAGGTAACCGCGACTGTGCCAACCTAATTGAGATTGTGGGAGGTTCCTCTTCATGATCTTAACAACGCACGCAGGGATGCGTGCGAACCGCCTGCAAGACGCAGGCGCTCCTACGGAAAACTCGATCGCGGCTGCAGCGTCACACTCTTAATCACGACTTTATCTGAAGGCCTGGAAGTTCCCTGCTCTGTCGGCGCGTGCATGATGACCTCAGCGTTGTTGATGCCATCGATCACGCGTCCAAAGACCGTATATTTCTTATCGAACGCCGGCTGCTTTTTCAGCGTGATGAACCACTGACAGTTCGCGCCGTTGATGTCCTGCGTTCGAGCAGCGCCGAGCGTGCCCCGTTCGTAAGAGATGTCGCTGAACTCAGCGGGCACGTTTGGATAAGGCGAGTTGCCCATGCCGTACGTGGCGACGTTGCCCCCCTTTGTGTTCGGATCGCCCCCCTGGATAATGCCCAGGCTCGCATCGACGCGATGAACCGCCGTGCCGTCATAGAAATGCTCGTTGATTAGCTTCTTAAAACGCTCGACCATCTTCGGAGCGACGTTTGGATACAACTCAATCACGATCCGGCCAAAGTCCGCCGTTTCGATCACGGCCACCTCTGCATCGGCCTGGGGCTTCACGCCGGTCTTGGCGTTTGATTCCTTCGCCGCATTAGCGTTGGAATCCTTGCCATTAGTATTGGCGTTCTTGTCATTACAGGCGGTGAAAGAAAGAGTTAAGAATGTCAGCAAGATTAAGGCTTTGATAAAGGGTCTTTTCACTAGTTCTCCTCCTAAGAAATACTCTGCAGCTCTTTGTCTTTGCGCCTTGGCGCCTTGGCGCGTTTCACCCGGTCTGTACCGAGTGTGAAACTGTCTCACGCAAAGGCGCTAAGGCGCAAAGTCAAAACAACTTCTTACTATCAAGCATGATCGTTACCGGGCCATCATTGACCAGTTCAATCTGCATCATCGCGCGGAAGCTGCCCGTGGCAACTTCGCTAATCATCGTGCGGGTTTGTCTAACAAAGAAATCGTATAAAGGCTCGGCGACTTCCGGGGCGGCGGCGTCGATCCAGGAAGGTCGCAATCCACGGCGCACATCCCCGTACAAAGTAAACTGCGAAACAACCAGCGCGCCGCCGTTCACATCTTGGAGTGAAAGATTCATCTTGCCATCATCATCATCGAAGATGCGCAGCGCAGTAATCCTCTCGGCAAGATAAGCCGCGTCAAGTTTCGTATCATCGCGCGCAATGCCCAAGAGAACGACGAGACCGTTGCCGATCTCGCCGACTAATTCATCGTTGACTGTGACCTTTGCGCGGGTGACGCGCTGAACTACGGCTCGCATTTAGTTTCGCGTCTAGCGGTGGCTTAACGACGAATGAAATTGTAGATGATAATTCCGTTAACTTTGACCGGCACCCCGGACAAGAACGTTGGTGTAAATATCGAATGCCGCGCGGCATCCTCAGCAGCAACCACCAACGCCAGATGAATGTTCCCAGGGTTTATTGCCTTAGCTGAGATCACCTTCCCAGTTTCATCGATTAAGACCCGCACTCGAACCATGCCGGACGCAAGCTCGCTTCTCGCCATTATCGGATAGGACGGCTGTACGAGCTTTACAGCTCTTCCATTTAGAACACCCCCGTCGACAACCCCCGTTTGCGCCCCAAGTTCTGCCAATCGCTTTTGTACCCGCGCAGCCTCATCGTTTCTTTTTTGAGCAAACAGAATGATGAGATAGCTTTCCAATACCTGGCGCAGTTCTGGATCGTCCTTTTTGCCAGTTTTCTCTTTGATGTGAATTACCTGCAGGTAGAACGGCTCAGCCTCGGAGTACTCACCGCGCAAGCGATGGATTTCACCAAGATCAAAAGCTGTTTGCGCAAGGTCAGGATGCTCGGGGCCTAAAGTCTTTTGTCTGATCGCCAAAGAACGAGCAAGTAGTTCCTCGGATTTTCGGTCTTCGTGCGCCTCAAAAGCTACGTGAGCAAGTCTGTCAAGTATCCTGGCAACTCTCAAATCTTCTGCGCCGAAATTGTTCTCTCCAATCTTAATGGCGCGTTCAAAAACCGAGCGAGCCTCATTTAACTTGAGTTTGGCCTTGTACAGTTCACCAAGATTAGTTAGCAAGGATATGAGGTCCGGATGATTGGGACCGAGTGCAGTTTCACCTAACGCGAGTGCGCGTTTGGCCAAGGGTAGTGCTTCGTCATATTTCCGATCATCGAAGAGTTTGATGACCTTCGAATTCAGCTCGCGAGACTCAATCAGCTGGGGCGTCTCGTTTGGCTGAGGAGTTTGGGCAAGTGATATCGCGGATAAGGTTGACGAAATCAGCAAAGACCGCACAAGCACCTTGAAACCAAAAACCTTCATTGATTCATCTCCTTGGCGGCTTACTCGGACGTATCTCAACACGACTCGGCAGCGCGCGATCGTCATGATGGAGGAGATCAGTAACCACGCGCGCGATGTCCTGTGGTGTCAGTTGCCAGCTCTTCTCGTCGCTGGCTGTGTCGCCGCCGAACTCTGTGTTAACTGAACCGGGCATAATGTAACTGACTTTGATGTTGTCGTGCCGGACTTCCTGCATTAACGCTTCACTGAAACCATTCAGGCCAAACTTCGAAGCGTTGTAAGCGGCCATGCGCGGATGCGGATTCGCGCCGGCGAGTGAGGAGATGTTGATGATATAGCCGCCGCCGCGTCGTCTCATTTCCGGTATCGCTTCGTGGCAGCAATAGAACACGCCAAAGAGATTTGTTTCCAGCACGGCCCGAAAATCTTGCGGCGAAGTTTCTTCGACCGCTTCGAATTTACCGATGCCGGCGTTGTTGACGAGAATATCGAGACCGCCTAGTTCCTTAACCGTGTAAGCGACCAATGCCTTCACTTGATCATAGTCGCGGACGTCGCAAACGAAACCAATCGTGTTCAAGCCAAGTTCGCCGATGGCTTTGTCGATTTCATCTTGTTTTCGGGCGGCGATGCAAACAGAGAGGCCCTCATGAATTAGAGCTTCGGCGATGGCGCGGCCGATGCCCTTCGTGGCGCCGGTGACGATTGCGGTTTTGTCTTTGAAATCCACTTGAGTGCGGCAGTTTCGCGTCCTGATGCGCGGGCGGCTTCGCCGCCTGATGTGCGGAAAGGCTCCGCCTTTCCGTGAATGTCTCATTTCTACTTAACTCGTTCCTTCGAGGCTGCGCCTCGAAGGAACGAGAGAAAATCAAAAGGTAGCCGTGTCGGTAAGGCGGAGCCTTACCGCACATCAGGCGGCAAAGCCGCGCACGTCACTTCAGCTTCTCGCGCAGACGTTCATTCACAACCTTCGGATTGGCCTTCCCTTTCGATGCCTTCATCACTTGCCCGACGAAGAACCCAAACAGTGCTTCCTTGCCGGTACGATACTGCTCCAGTTGATTCGGGCTGGCGGCGATCACTTCGTCGATGACGAGATCGATTTCGCCGGTGTCGCTCACCTGGACCAGACCGCGTTCCGCAACGACCGTGGCGGCGGATTTACCGGTGGCGAACATCTCCACCAGGACGTCCTTGCCCTGTTTGCCGCTGATCTTGTCTTCGTCGATCATGCGCACTAGCGCCCCGAGTTCCGCTGCCGGGATTGGCGACTTGTCAGCCGTGATACCCGCGTTCTCTAATTCACGCGCCAACTCTGAACGGATCCAGTTCGCCGCTGCGCGCGCGTTGCCACTGGCCTCGACCGCGCCTTCGTAATAGTCGGCCAGCGAGCGTTCAGCGGTCAGTTGGGCGGCGTCGGTGAACGACAAGCTGTAAGACTCGGCGAAACGTTTGGCCCGCGGGCCGGGCAGTTCAGGCAAACTTGCGCGCACCTGATCGATGAAATCATCAGTCACAACCAGCGGCGGCAGATCCGGCTCCGGAAAGTAACGATAGTCGTGCGCCTCTTCCTTCGAACGCATGGCTCTTGTCTCGGCCAGTTTTTCATCCCAAAGACGCGTCTCCTGGACCAGACGCCCGCCCGATTCCAGGGTCTTGATGTGCCGCTCGACTTCAAATTCGATCGCGCGTTGCATGAATCGAACTGAATTCAAGTTTTTCAACTCGACCTTGGTACCAAACGTCGTGTCGCCGATGCGGCGCACCGACACGTTCGCTTCGCAGCGCAGGTTTCCTTTTTCCATGTCAGCTTCGGACGCGCCCACCCACAGCAGCGCGCGGCGCACGTGATTGACGTAATCGTAGGCTTGCCAGGAAGTGCGGAAGTCGGGCTCAGTAACGATCTCGGCCAGGGGCGTGCCCGCGCGATTGAGATCGACGTAAGAGTAGCGATCGACCTCCGGCAAGCCTTCGTGTACATTTTTGCCCGCGTCTTCTTCCAAGTGCAGGCGCGTGACGTTTACAGTCATCGGGCGCCAGTCATGCGCGTGACCGGCTTCGTCGCGATCGGCTGTCATGATTTCCAGGACGCCTCTGGCTGAGAATGGCTGATCGTATTGCGAGATTTGATAACCCTTCGGCAGGTCGGGATAAAAATAGTTCTTACGCGAGAAGATCGAACGGTGGTTGATGTTAAGTCCCAGCGCGAGCGCGGCCCGCGCGCCTAATTCGACTGCGCGCCAGTTGAGCACGGGCAGCGCGCCAGGCAGCCCGAGACATACTGGACAGGTATTCGAGTTCGGCTCGTCGCCAAAGCGAGTCGAGCACCCGCAAAAGATTTTCGACTCGGTATTCAGTTGCGCATGAATTTCGAGGCCGATGATTGTTTCCCAGTTAGTCATCATTTCAGGTTTCAAATCTCAGGTTGCCAACCAAAGAAAGGTGTCAGAAGCCCGACCGTCAGGGAGGGCCCGGTTGGCCGCAAAGCCCTCCCTGACGGTCGGGCTTCTGACCCCCGGCGAAGCTAAGGCGCCAGCCAAACCTGCGGCACCTTCGCGATGCGTGCCTCATTCTCGAGTTCGCGCCAGAGCGCTTCCAGTCCGGCTCGTCTTTGCAACAGATCGTTCAGTCTGATACTCGAGTCGTAAGAATTGTCGTTGTAGACAAACGGCAGGATCGGAAATGATGATCCAATCCTGGTTCGTGGAAAGCCAGAGCCACGAGAGGGCCGCGACGGTGTCAGCGCTACGGCACCCAAATTAGTCAGACCCGGCGCCACCGTCGGCATCGCCTGCGTGCCAAGACGTCCGGCGCCCGGCTGAGTCATCGTCGATCTTCCACCGAACGGCCCAAAAGGAACGGCGCCCGTAACAAAACCTTGCGTGATGAACGGAACCTGCCGAACCTGACCGAACCGCGCGCGCAGATAGTTAATCTCGGCGTCGACAGTCACGATTTCATTTCGCAACGCCGCGGCCCGGCCGCGCCAGTAGGCTTGATCGTTCGCTTCGGCGGCGGCGCGCCGGCGCACCAGGTCCAGGGTCGATTCTTCTTCCAGCGCTTGCCGGCGGCGTGTCTCTGCAATCGAAGGCAGTCCCAATTCGATCCGGCGCTGCTCATAGTTTTGCTCGCTCTCAATTCGTCTTTGCCGGATGGGCTCGAGATCAAGGTTCGTCAGAGTGTGTTGCGCACGACGAGTTAACGCCGGAGCCGAAACCACCACGTTCCGTTCCGCGTGTTTGAAGAAGCTGCCCGCAGCTTCGTTGTTGACGCGCTCCGTCGCCGGCACGTCAATCAGAATTAGTTGCACAGTCCGGTTGATTCCGGGCGCGGCTTCGTAAGTGAATGTCGTCGTGGTCACCATGAACACTGTTGGCACTTCTATCTTGTGGCCGTCGCGAAACACGACCGTGTACGCCATCGCTGAAGTAGCGACGACAATCAACAAGACGAATGCGAATACAACTTTTGTCAGCAGACTCAGAATAGGAAATAGACTCCTTTGGATATTATTCGCGCACATTGCTACCTCGATGGCTTGCCGTTTACTTATCTAAGGGATTTTGGATTATAGCACCAGGCGGGTTGGGCTCAATGCGTCGGGGAAAACTGTGTGGCTTGTGTGGCACGCGTATCCTGCGCGTGGTTGACGGACGGGACGCCCGTGCCACTTTCACTGGCCATCGAAAAACTTTGCGCTCGCGAAAGCTGTTTGGTGTACAATCCGCGCGTTTCCAAGTACCCCTCGCATATTGGACGCTGCATCCTTTGTTTTGAAGGACGCAGTCGTTGCGGTTTCCAACCGTTTCACAGGAGGATCAAGAAGATGGCAAAGACCGTTTGTAAACTTCTGGGCCTGATTTTTGTAATCGTGGGAATTGCCGGGATCTTTTCACACAACCTGCTCGGTGCGCACCTTAATATGGCGCACAATATGGTTCACATCGTCTCGGGTGTGATTGCTTTGTACTTTGGCTTTTCAGGATCGGCCAGCGGCGCCCGTGGATTCTGCCTGCTGTTCGGCATTGTCTATCTTCTGTTGGGTGTTTGCGGCTGGTTCCTCGGCACGGGCCCTGAACATATGTTCCCTATCGGCACGCTGCTAATGTTCGGCACGGTGGATCACATCATTCATATTCTGCTCGGCGTCATCTTCCTCGCGGGCGGTGCGCTGGGAGGAAGAGACAGCTAACTCTTTTTTTCGGAAGCCAGATCCAATTGAAGAAGCGCGTGTGTGATGCGCGCTCCGGCTGCTACGGCGGAGATGGTTGCGTTTCTGCGCAGATGGAGGCGATCTCTGTGGCGCCCAGTTCGTGAGGAGGCTCAAACGGGCACCATCGGCATCCCTGGCCGCAGCAAGTGCCACGCTTCCTGTGATACGCGGCCGTCATTACCAACAACCCATCCTCGAGATAGTAGTCCTCTCCTTCGACAAGTGATTCCGGAGGGCTCGCAGTTGGGTAAAAATTATTTCTCAATATCTTGTTAGTATCTTTGATGAAGCCGCATGATACGCAGCGTCCTCTGATTATGAGGTCAGTACCACCCGCGTCAGCGGGTGGGTCAATAGGTCAATCTACGCGTTGACTGACCCGCCCGCTCACGCAGGCGGTACTGACCTCATTGCTTACCCTGATCACCTGAAGCGGAAAGTTACTCCGCCTCTGCCCACTATCCCCGGCGCGCGAAAACCATTTTCGAAATACTTCGCGTTGATGAGATTATCCGCGCCACCAAAGAAAGTCATCACGACTTGCTCAGATAGCCTGCGTTCGTAACTACCGAACAAATCGGCCTTCGTGTAACCGGGGAACGTCAACTCCGCGGTGCGAAATGGAAAATCGTTTTCGAATATCGGCGCGATGTACGCTCCGGTGCGGTTCAGATCAAAGCTCGCGCGAAACGACCGGTAGCGGTGCGTCAGGCTGATCCCGAAAAGATGTTTCGGAATGACGTACTCTGGTTGGAAGCCGCCGCCCGGCACAAACCGATCGCTGTTGGTATAGGTATACGACGCGTGCAGGTTGCCGTTACGCCACGGCGCCGCTTCGAGATAAGTCTCAAGGCCGCGCGCAAAGCCTCCTGCCCGATTTTCGTATCCATTAAACCGGCCGAGCCCGAGCGGATCGATGCCGAAGTTGTTGTTGAATGCCACTACCCGTTTCAGGTGTGTGTAAAAGTAAGTCGCGCCAAATCGCGCGCGGTCCTTCGCGACCCGCTGGTCGAAACCCAGGTCGACGCTGATCGATTGCTCGGCCCGCAACGTCGGATTGCCAAAACGCCTGAACCCCAGACTCGAGAAAGTCCCCTGCCCGAATCTTTCGAAAAGTGAAGGCGCACGAAAGCCATTGGCCACGTGAGCGCGAAGTTTAGTACCCGACGAGCGAAAGAAGTAGGCCACCGAACCATCACCCGTCAGCGATCGTTCCGGCTTAATCGCAGCGAGCTGGCCCGGACGGTCCGCGGCGCGAATGGTGAAGTACTGCCCCCGGGCTCCTACTGAAATCTGCAAACGATCTTCCAACAGAAAGATTTGGTCCTGGCCGAACACGGCAAACGTGCGCTGCCGATCAGTCGTGTTGTTAACCGGGCTAAATGACGGAACCGATGATTGGAAGATCGACTCACCTTCATACTCAAAGCCGGCCGTCGCCAGATTGTGTGCGCCCAAACTCACGTTCGCCCTGGCATCGAGCGTGTCGGTCTTTCCATTGTTGTATCCGGCAAAAGCGAAGTCGCCGAAAGGATAGAACTGGGCGAACTTTGGATCGAAAGCCGGGCCGTTGTAGTTGCGTCGTTGGTTTCCGACGTGTTGATAGGCGATCGAGTATGACAGTTTGGCGTTTACCTGTTGCGAAAGTCTTACCGAGCCGACGAGGACGCGATTGCGCCGGCCTTTGTCCGGATTATTAAGGTCAGGATGGAAAGTCACGCCCGCGATAGCGGCGGGATAAAGACCGCGGTTGAATGCTGCCGGCAAAGCAAACGGGCTGTCGTTAACCCGGCCGTTTGCGATCGTGCCATAAAAGTTCGCGCTGATCGTTACGGTCGGCGTTACGCTAAATTGAAAGCGACCAACGCCGACGGTGTTGCCGTACTGGTCATTGCCGTCGACCCCGTGCCGCACATCCAGACGCGTGACGCCAAAGCTATAACCCGCGCGCTTCCCAATTCCGCCCGCGCCGCGAACGCGTTCACGGAACAGCGCCAGGCTGCCGCCGTCAAAGCCAAACTCGAAATGTGACTGGCCGGTCCCGGTCCTGGGCACCAGGTTGATTACGCCGCCAATCGCATTCGTGCCGTAAATCGATGAGCCCGATCCGCGCAGCACTTCGATTCGATCCAGATCGGCGGGAAGTAAATCGGGAATCACTGCTGCCGCCGAGCCGTTGATGTCCGAAGAGTCGCGCACGCGCAAGCCATCGAGCAGGATCGCCGTATCAAAGTTCCGCAGTCCGCGCACTCTGACTGAGGTCAAAGCGCCAATCGATCCTTGCTGCTGTACCCGGATTCCCGGTGTCCCGCGCAGACTTTCAGGCACGGTCAACTCTCGCCGGGCTTCGATGGATTGATCGTCAAGGACGCTGATGGCCTTTGAGATTTCATCAATCCGCTGGGCCGTGCCGGTCGCGGTTACGACCACACTTTCACTGACGGCTTCGACCGAGAGTTTCACGTCGTTCGTCAGCGATTGCCCGCGGGCGATGCTCAACTCTTTTGAAGTGAAGCCGGCGAAGCCGCTCTTCTTGATCTCCAGGATGTAATTGCCAGGCGCAACGTTCCGAAACGAATAGGCGCCGTTGTCGTCGGTGATGGCGAGTAAGTGCGCGCCGCTGCGCGAACTGAGTTGCACTTCGGCGCCGGCAACACTGGCGCCCTGCTGATCCGTAATGCGTCCACTAATAGAGGCAGAGTTTTGCGCGAAGGCGCATGCCGTTAGAGCAAGAATAAGAACGAACACCCTCCAACGGCGAAGCGGTTTGGTTACGAAGTCCAGGGTTGTCGCGCAGCGGCTACCCTGGGTAAGCGAACCGTTCCTATCCGCAACCCCGTTGGGGTTGCGACTCTTCTTCTCCTGAGATCCCAGGGTAGTCGCTACGCGACCACCCTGGGCTTTTTTACGCAACCGCTTCGCGGTTGTTCTTGGGGCGCTTGTGAGACTGGCAACTAATGAACTAAAGCCTGTCTTCCTCCAATATTCTGTTCTTTTCATTTTAGCTTCTCCTGCCCGTCGCAGTGCGAGCTTGAAGTGATCGGCGACCAGATTTCCTGACTCGCGGCGTGATTCGTTCGAATCGCCAACCCTCCGCGCCTTCCCACGCTTGCGCGCAGTGGCTAGAGCCTGCGGAGTGTTGTCACCGCTTACAGTTGCGCGGGCAGTGGCGGCTTTGCACCGCCTTCCCTGTCTCGCCTCTCAACGGTTGATAGTGACACAGACTTTCGGTCTGTGCGTCTTCGAGTTTAGTGGCACAGATTTCAGTCTGTGATTCCAAGTCTCATCATCCTTGCCTCCTGGAAAAAAATCACAGACTGAAGTCTGTGCCACTCAACGCTGCATCAAATGCACCGGCGTCATTCTGGGTGCGCCCGTGATCGGGTGCGCGTCAACCAGTACTTCCAAATCGAATACTTTTCGTAACAACTCTGGCGTAAAGACTGACTTCGGCGGTCCGGCGGCAATCTCGCGGCCGTTCTTCAATAGCATCACCTGGTCGGCAAACTCCGCCGCCAGGTTTACATCATGCGTGACAACTATCGCCGCGCTTTCATGATCGTCACAGCGGCCGCGCACCAGTCTCAGTATCGTGGCTTGATGAGCCAGATCGAGGTTCGCGGTCGGCTCGTCCAAAAGAAGTACTTTTGCTTCCGTGGCCAGGGCCCGGGCCACGACTGCGCGCTGGCGTTCGCCGCCGGACAATTCATTCATCAAGCGACTTTCGAAGTCTTCGAGTTCGGTTTCGCGCAGAATGCGGCGCGCAATCTCGACATCCTGATCGCTTTCCCAGCCCCAGGCGCTCGACCACGCGTAGCGGCCGCCGAGCACGAACTCCATCACGGTGACCGGAAATCGCAGCTCTGCTTCCTGCGCCACCACCGCGATGCGGCGCGCGACCGTTCGTCGCGCATAAGATCGAAGCGGCCGGCCATCGAGCAGAACTTCGCCGCGAGTCGCCTCAACGCTGTGATTGAGCACCCGCAGTAGGGTTGATTTGCCCGCGCCATTCGGTCCGATGATCGCGATCAGCTCACCCGGCTGCGCGCGCAAAGAAATGTCGACGACTGCGCTGCGGTCACCGTAATTCACCGTGATGTTTTTCGCTTCGAGCATACTTATCCGACAAAGTGCTTAATTCCCTCTCCCTTTGGGAGAGGGTTAGGGAGAGCGCCTGAGCGGGAACTTACTCTGATCTAATATTGTCCCCGGTTAACCACAACGGAACCATTACGCAGATATTGCTAAGCTTCGCACCCTCTCCCCAGCCCTCTCCCAAAGGGAGAGGGAGTTACCCACGCTTCAACAGATAAATAAAAAGCGGCGCGCCAATCAGTGCCGTGATCGCGCCTACCGGCAATTCCCGTGGCGCGATGATCGTGCGCGCAACTGTGTCGGCGACGATGACAAACGCCGCGCCGGCCAGAGCTGACCCGGCAATCACTACGCGGTTGTCGCTGCCCAAAGAGAGCCTTACGAGGTGCGGGACTACCAAGCCGACGTATCCGACCGATCCGCTCGAGGCCACCGATGCGCCAACCAACAGGCTCGCGGCTATGAACACAGTCAACCGCACCCGTCCGACTTCGACACCGAGATCGAAAGCGTCGCGCTCTCCCAACATCAACAGGTTCAACGAACGCGCATTCAATGCGAGTACTCCGACACCAACTATCGCTGCCACAAAAGCGATCGCCAGCAGATTCGTAGTGGTCCCCGACAGATCTCCCAACAGCCAGAACGTGAACGAGCGAATGCGGGTCGCATCCATTAGCGTAGTAATGAAAACGATCGCTGACGAAAGAAACGTCGTTACAATCACACCGGCGAGTATCAAGCGCTCTGGCGTCGCGCCGGCGCGTCCGCGCGCGAGTTGGTAAACAACCAGCGTCGCTATCAGAGCGCCGGCAGAAGCCATCACCGGACGGCTCCATTCATGCGCGCCGAAAAACACCAGCGCAGTCATGGTGCCCACCGCCGCACCATTCGACACGCCCAATAAATATGGCTCCGCCAGCGGATTGCGCAGCAGCGCCTGGTATCCGGCGCCCGCCGCCGCCAGACACATGCCGACCGCTCCGGCAAGCAGGATGCGCGGCAGACGCAGATCAAACAGGATGGCCTGTTGTTCAGAAGAGAGTCCGCAGTTCGATCCACCGGCCAAGGCACAGACAGAGCTTCGCAGTGGCAACCGCTGGCTACCGACCAGTGCCGCGATTACAAAGATGACCGCGAGCAGGAGCAGCAGCACAACGCAGATCAAAAGCGTTCGACCGAAGGTCGCTCGTCCTGAGTCAATTGATTGTTCGCGCGTGATCGACAATTGGCTTTCCTGTCCTCAATGTCCGACAAACTTCAGTTTGTCGATATCGCTGTATCTATCCAATTCGAGCAAAAACCAAGTAGGCGACAAACTAAAGTTTGTCGGACACCTTCACTTGAACGCCTCCGGATGCAGCGCCCGAGCCATCGCTTCCAAACCGTCGACAAGCCGCGGGCCGGGCCGCGAAAGATGATCTTCGTTGATTTTGAAAACTCGATTGTTCAACGCCGCCGGAGAATTCTTCAGCGGAGCGGCCACGGTAGAGTTGGCTGTTCCCATTGATCCTCCGGTCGGCAGAATGATTGCTTCGGGTCGGGCAGCAAGCGCGGCTTCCCCGCTGAATCGCGGAAACGAGGTTGGAACATCGGCCGTCACGGACACCCCGCCCGCGCGTCGCACCAAATCGGTCAAATAAGATTCGCGTCCGATGGTGTAAAGCGGTTCATTGGAAACTTGATAGAAGACAGTGACGGGTTTTGTCGCGCTAATTGCTGCTGAGACGCCATCCGCGCGCCGGCGCAAATCGGCGACCAGTTTTTCAGCTTGTTCGCGGGTGCCGAACAGATCTCCCAGGGTCGCAATCGACCGAAAGACTTCTTCCAAACTGTGCGGGTTGGTGACATAAACCGCGATTCTCTGCTCGTCTAGTTGCCTGGTGAATGCTTCAAGTTGCGAAGCGGTAGAGACCAAAACGATCTGCGGCTTCAAGGCGATGATGCGTTCGATACTCGGCGTCATCGTGTCGCCGATCTCAGCGACGTTCTTCACTTCGGCGGGGTAGTCACAATATTTGGTGCGCCCCACCAGTCGATCTCCGGCGCCGACCGCGTAAACAATCTCTGTAAGGTTGGGCGCGAGTGAAACGATGCGATCAATACGCGTAGCCAGCCGCACCCGCCGGCCAGCTTCATCGGTGACTTCGCGTGTTTCAGTTATCGAAGAAGAGTTCTGATTGCGACGCGGTGCGCACGAAGCCGTCAAGATAACCAGCGCCGCGATCAATAGGACCACGGGCGTGCCAGTGAATCTTCGATCAGCGTTTTTCTCTGTGTATCCTCTGTGGCTCTCTGTGCCTCTGTGGTGATCATTTCTCTGGGCAGATTCACCACAGAGGCACAGAGGACCACAGAGATCACACGGAGAGGAAGATTGTTTACACCAACTCTGAAAAGACAAAATCCCGTCACCCCTTTCTGCCACACGCACGCGACAGGCTGGCGACGGGATCTTTTCTGAGAAGAGAATTCCCACGGCGGCCTGAACACCCTTGCGCGAGGCGTTCGAAAGCTGCAACTGCGTCCGGGCAGGTCTCCTGGCTTTTGCATCGTCGCTTCAAAGGCGACGATCTTCACAGTGGCGCGACCGCGCGGGATTCTCACCCGCTTCCCTATTCTTCCCGCTCGACGCGGGACACCCAAACGCATTTGAAAGAACGTACTTCGATAGAAAGCGCACGTTACCACGCGTTCCTCGTGAAGTCAAAAATGTTTATGTTGCTGCCGGGACCGCGGACTGTGCCGTCCGCACAGTGAACGAAATCCCTGGAGCAACGTCAACCATAAACTCCGACAGAGAGCCGTTCGCGCTTCGCGCTCAGTGCGGACGAGACGGCCGCGCTCCCAGCAATCGGTTGACAGGTTGACCTGAGCATTGGGTGGGTGATACTGAAAGGGTAAAGGAGAACCTATCGATGCATCCACGACTTGCAGAAGTCCTGAATTACCTCGATTCAGAGCGAGCTGAATTGTTCGAAGCAGTAAAGCTGGTGCCAACCGAGTTGCGTAACCAACCACCCGGGCCTGATCGCTGGTCCGTAGCCCAGGTGCTGCAACATCTCGTCATCATTGAGAGGCGTATTGGAATGGGCATGACTAAATGGGTCGACGATGCGGTGGCTGGAGGGCTGGGACCGGAACTCGAGACATCGTCCGTGCTCAACAGTCTTGACCTCGCGCTGATTGCCGATCGCAGCCGCCGCCGCAACGCTCCGGATGAAGTTCGTCCAGATGGCAATCTCGATGCAGCCTCAGCCTGGACAGCGTTAGAACAAACTCGAGCAGCGCTCAGAGCAGGCGTCCTGCCTGGCGACGGTCTCGCTTTAGGAGACGTTATCCAACCGCATCCTGTGCTGGGACCGATCAATCTCTACCAGTGGCTGCTGTTTGTCGGCAGTCACGAAGTCAGGCATACGGCGCAGGTACGCGAGATAGCCGCGGAGTTGAACGCCGGCGCGAACACACGGGCGCGATCTAAAATCGGCTTTGCCGCCTGATGTTGGGGAAAGGCTTCGCCTTTCCGTGAAAACCCGGTTTGTCAGGAGGCTGTGCCTCTGAATCGACTGGATGGAGGCGCAGCCTCATTCATTAACAAGACCGTGCCGGAAAGGCAGAGCCTTTCCGCACATCAGACGGCAAGCCGTAAGAGGTGACACCCCTTCCCCCGATGAGTTAATCAGTCTAACCAAATACTAGCTGAACAGTGTTGGTCGCGTGGCTTTCCTTTGCCACGAGCCTTGTGGTCAAGTAAGATTCACGCTGCTTTTCAAACCAAATCTTTTCAGGACCTGATGATCAAAACCGTCGAATGGACGAATGAAGGCGTGCGCATGCTGGATCAGCGCCTCCTGCCCACCGAAGAGAAATACTTAATGCTGCGTTCGTACGAAGAAATCGCGGACGCGATCAAGAAGATGGTAGTGCGCGGCGCGCCGGCGATTGGGATCTCCGCGGCGATGGGCCTCGCGCTCGGCGCCAGTCAGTCGGTGGGGACTTCGATAGCGGATCTGGAATACGATTTCAAGTTCATGTGCAAAGTCATGGAAGCGACTCGGCCGACCGCCGTGAATCTCTTCTGGGCGGTCGAACGCATGCGCGGCGCGCTTCTGAAAGCAAAAGCTGAAACTAAGAACGTAGAAGAAATCAAGAAGCACCTCGTTAGCGAAGCGCTGGCGATCTACAAGGAAGACATTGAATCGAATCGCGCGCTGGGAAAATTCGGAGGTGAGTTAATTGCCGACGGTTCAACCGTGCTGACGCACTGCAATGCCGGCGCTTTGGCCACTGCCGGAGACTACGGCACCGCGCTGGGTGTGATTCGCGGCGCCATCGATGCCGGCAAACGTGTCGCCGTGATCGCCGACGAGACCCGGCCGTTTTTGCAGGGCTCGCGCCTGACAGCCTGGGAACTGGCGCAAGATAATATTCCCGTTACTGTGATCACCGACAATATGGCGGGTCACGTCATGAAGCAAGGCAAAGTCGATTGTGTGGTGGTGGGCGCCGATCGCATTGCCGCGAACGGCGACACGGCCAACAAGATCGGAACCTACATGGTCGCGGTCCTGGCTAAGCAACACAACATCCCCTTCTATGTGGCGGCGCCGATCTCGACGGTGGATTTGTCCACGGCGACCGGAGAGGGAATTCCAATTGAACAGCGCAACGCGCGCGAGGTTACTCACATCGGCAATCATCAACTGTCGCCCGACGGAGTAGAGGTTCACAACTTTGCTTTCGATGTCACCCCCAATGAATTCATCGCCGCGATCATTACCGATCGTGGAGTTGCGCGGGCTCCTTACACTGAAAGCCTCCGCAATCTGGTAACGACGCGTTCCGCACACGCGCCCTAAAACCGGAGCAAGCGCGCTATGGCATCCGAGATCAACCTGCAAACCTTCTCTCTGCCGCATGACCTGTCTCAAGCTGTCGAGGCGACCCTCAATGACTGGCACGACGCCGGCAAGGTCCGCAAGCTTTGGGCCCGCGATCCGTCGCTGTGGACAAAACACGACGAAGACAAGTGGCTGGGCTGGCTGGATATCGTCGCTGAACAGCAAAGAAATGTCAGACGCTTCACTAACTTTGCGGCAGAGGTGAAAGACGCGAAGTTTTCGCATGTGTTGCTCCTGGGGATGGGAGGATCCAGCCTGTGCCCTGAGGTGATGCGTGAATCGTTTGGCAAGCTTGATGAATTCCCAGAGCTGCACGTGCTCGATTCAACCGATCCCGCCCAAATCAAGACGATCGAAAACAAGATCGATCTCGCCAACACGCTGTTCATCGTCTCGAGTAAGTCGGGCACAACGCTCGAGCCGAACATATTCAAACAATATTTTTTCGAACGGGCGCGGCAGGTTGTCGGTGACGACGTCGGGAATCGATTCATAGCGATCACCGATCCGGGATCAAAGCTCCGGCAAGCAGCAGAGAGCGAACGATTCCGAAAGATCTTCCTCGGTGTGCCGGGCATCGGTGGGCGCTACTCGGCGCTTTCTGATTTCGGCATGGCCCCGGCAGCGGCCATCGGCGTCGATGTTCCCACGTTCCTGGATCGGACCAGCAAAATGGTCGCCGCGTGCGGGTCCGACGTCGGCGCGCTCGACAATCCCGGCGTCATCCTCGGCGCGGTCCTGGGCGTGGCGCACAATCAACGCCGGGACAAGATTACAATCATCGCATCACCTGGGATTTACGATCTCGGCGCTTGGTTGGAGCAATTGCTAGCCGAGTCAACCGGCAAGAACGGGAATGGTTTGATCCCAGTCGATCGGGAATCACCGGCCAAACCTGAGGCTTACGACCACGATCGATTGTTTGTCTATCTGAGGTTGGAGACTGATCCGAGTCCTGAGCAGGACGCGGCAATCGAGGCTATCAAACGATCCGGGCAACCAGTCGTGCAGATTTCCGTTCTCGATGTTTACAGCCTGGGGCAGGAATTCTTTCGCTGGGAGCTCGCGACAGCATTAGCCGGCTCGATCATCGGCATCAATCCGTTCGATCAGCCTGACGTGGAAGCCAGTAAGGTGGCTACCAAAAAGCTCACCGAGGAATACGAGCGCAGCGGTTCCCTGCCGGCTGAGACTCCGATGTTTGAAGCTGAAGGCGTCAAGCTGTTCGCCGATGATAAGAATGCCGACGCTTTGAATGAGAGGGTACGTGATCATTCGCTCAACGGATACTTGAAAGCGCATCTCGATCGCTTGAAAGCGAGCGACTACTTTGCGTTGCTGGCTTATGTAGAGATGAACGAGGCGCACGAACAAACCCTGCAGGCAACTCGTCATTCCGTGCGGGACAGCAAACGCGTGGCGACGTGTCTCGGCTTTGGCCCGCGCTTTCTGCATTCGACCGGGCAGGCTTACAAAGGCGGTCCGGACACCGGCGTGTTTCTGCAAATCACTTGCGATGATGCGGCGGACTTGCCCGTACCGGGACAGAAGTACACCTTTGGAATTGTGAAGGCTGCGCAAGCACGCGGTGATTTTGAAGTGCTGGCCGAACGCGGACGTCGTGCATTACGCGTGCACCTGGGCGCGGATGTGAGTCGAGGATTAGCCGATTTGGAGTTCGCGATACGAGCCGCACTGGCATAGCTGCGAGACGCGGCTTTGCCGCCTGATGTGCGGTAAGGCTTTGCCTTACCGGTGGCGCAACCCTTTGACTTCGCTCGTTCCTTCGAGGCTGCGCCTCGAAGGAACGAGCCGTCCCGGAACTAGCTGAACCTGAACGGAAAGGCATAGCCTTTCCGCACATCAGGTGGCGAAGCCGCAAGGCATCAAGGAGCGTAAGATATGCAATTGGGAATGATTGGTCTGGGTCGGATGGGCGCGAACATGGTGCGACGCTTGATGCGCGGTGGCCATGAGTGCGTTGTCTGGGACACGAACCCCAACAATGTGACGCAACTTGAGAGCGAAGGCGCAGTCGGGGCTGAGTCACTCGACGATTTCATTGACAAGCTCAGCAAGCCGCGCGCGATTTGGATCATGGTGCCGGCGGGCGACGCGACTGAAAAGACAGTGACTGATCTGGCTACTCGCATGGACAAGGGCGACATCATCATCGATGGCGGCAACTCTTACTTCAAAGACGACGCCCGGCGCGCCATCGCCTTGCGCAACAAAGGCATCAACTATGTCGACGTAGGGACCAGTGGCGGGGTGTGGGGATTGGAACGCGGTTACTGCATGATGATCGGCGGACCGGAGGAAACTTTTCGTCATCTCGATCCTATCTTCAAAACACTGGCGCCCGGTCGCGGTAACATTTCTCGCACCCCCGGACGTGAACAAACTACCGGCACCGTCGAAGAGGGCTACCTTTACTGCGGCCCGTCCGGCTCAGGACATTTCGTCAAGATGGTCCACAACGGAATCGAGTATGGGTTGATGCAAGCCTACGCCGAAGGCTTCGATATTTTTCACCACGCCAACTCAAAAGATTTAGCTGAAGAGCATCGCTACGATCTGAATGTGGCCGACATCGCCGAAGTCTGGCGGCGCGGCAGTGTCGTTTCATCATGGCTGCTCGACCTGACGGCGATGGCCCTGGTCGAAGATCCGGAGCTGGCCAACTACAGTGGTTATGTTCAGGATTCGGGCGAAGGACGCTGGACTATCATGGCGGCGATTGAAGAAGCAGTGCCGGCGGAGGTGCTGAGTGCAGCGCTCTACACCCGCTTTCGTTCGCGCCAGGAACACACGTTCGCGGAAAAGATCCTTTCCGCCATGCGACAGAAGTTTGGCGGGCACCTGGAGCCGAAGGCAAAAAGTTAGTTATCGATGTCATCTCAGGAAAAAAGTTCGCAGGCGGTTGAAACCGCACACATCGGACCACCGTGCGTCCTGGTCATCTTTGGGGCCGCCGGTGATCTTACCAAGCGGAAGCTGATTCCCGCTCTCTACAACCTCAAGAAAAGCAGACTGTTGCCCGACAGTTTTGCTGTCATTGGCGTAGCCCGTGCAGAGATGGACGACAAGGAGTTCAGGCGACGGCTCACCGACGACATGCACGAGTTCGCGACCGATGATGTCGATCCGGAAGACTGGAAGTGGCTGGAAGAGCGCCTCCATTACCTCTCAGGTGACTTCGATGACGACCAAACTTTCGTCCGGCTGAAAGAACTGCTAACCAAAGTCGACGCTGAACGAAAAGCCCAGGGTAACTACTTTTTCTACCTGGCCACTGCGCCGGATTACTTTGCGCCCGTCGTACAACAATTGGGCTCAGTCGAGCTGACTCAAGAGGAAGCGGGACACTGGCGGCGGATCGTAATCGAAAAGCCTTTCGGCCGCGATCTCGATTCGGCCCGGAAGCTTAACCAGGAGCTCAAGGAGGTGCTGAACGAGAGCCAGATTTATCGCATCGATCACTACCTGGGCAAAGAAACCGTCCAGAACATTTTGGTATTTCGATTCGGCAACGGCATCTTTGAGCCTATCTGGAACCGCCGTTATATAGACAGTGTGCATATCACCGCCGCCGAGAAAGTTGGCGTTGAGCAGCGTGGCGGATACTACGAAAAGGCCGGCGCATTGCGCGACATGGTGCCTAATCACTTGCTCCAGTTAGTAACGCTGACCGCGATGGAGCCGCCGGTTTCATTTAAAGCTGATGCGGTAAGAGACGAGCAAACAAAGATCCTGCACGCTATTCAATGCCCTTCACCTGAAGAAGCCGGACGCCGCGCCGTGCGCGGGCAATATGACGCGGGCGCAATCGACGGCCAACCGGTTCCGGCTTATCGCAGCGAAGCCAACGTCGCTCCAGATTCCCAGGTGGAAACATTCGTGGCGCTGAAACTTCTGATCGACAACTGGCGTTGGGCCGACGTTCCTTTCTACTTGCGCACGGGCAAACGCCTGGCTGCGCGCGACACGGAAATCACGATCAATTTCCGGCGCGCGCCGTTCGTGCTTTTTCGCGATACACCGGTAGATCGACTGTCGCACAACCACCTGGTGCTGCACATCCAGCCGGACGAAGGAATCACGATGCGTTTCGGCGCCAAGATCCCGGGTCCCATTTTGAAAATTGGCGCGGTCGATATGGACTTTGACTACGAAGACTATTTTGGAAACACACCCAGTACGGGATACGAACGGCTGCTGCACGATTGCATGGTCGGAGATGCGACTCTGTTTCAGCGCGCCGATCAGGTCGAAGCCGCGTGGAGTGTCGTCGCCCCGATTCAAGCTGCCTGGAATTCCGGGCCAACGCCTGATTTCCCAAACTACAAAGCCGGAACGTGGGGGCCGAAGGCGGCTGATGAATTGCTGGCGCGTGACGGACGAGAGTGGGAAGAGACCCACGATATTCACGAAAAGAAGTAGTGCGCGCTCTCGATCTGAATGGGCCTACCCGATCGGTTGATAGCGCTGAGTGCGATGAGCTCGCCGCCACCCGGGCTTTTGATTGAATCGCTTCTCATGACGCTCAACACAGTCCCAGCACAAATAGTGCGGCCGGTTGTCCGCGCCCAGCGACTCGACGACGTGCGTCGTTTCGCGATCGCAACGCTCGCAACGATGGTTTATGAGGTGTTCGATGCCCATTTGATTTAGCCTGGCGAATTCCTATTATGTGCTTTTGCCCGGTGAACGCCAATTCAGCGCATGCAAACCAGCGCGTCGTCGTTTGCTTACAGGTGTTCAGAGTACCGACTTCAGTCGGGCTTTTTACCAGACGAGCAAAGGCCCAACTAAAGTTGGTACTCTAAACGCCTGACACCGCTGATCCACTTATCCTTCTAAAATGCCCCGGTATGAAAGCTCTCCATTCACGATCCGGGCCGCCGAAGTAAACGGATGCGCCTCTGATTTTCCCGCCGCCATAATATGCCTGACCTCCACGCCTTTCGCTTTCAGATAATCCGAAATCAAACTGCGGTGACAGCGCCACCAAACCGCTTCGGCACACATCACCGCGGTGCGGTCTGCCTTGGCGACCTCCATCAAACGCGCAATCCCGGTGTGAAACTCATCGGTCTCCATATAGTCTGCATAGCCACGAAACATCTTGTTGCGCCAGGCCATATTAAGTGAGTCAGGTCGAGTATTACGGCGGCCGCCGAGTGCGGGAAAATGCAGATACTCGATTGCCGCATCGGCCAGCGAAACTTTCAACTGCTCTCGGTTGAATTGCGGATAACGCCGCGACCGGGGAAAGCTGCGCACGTCGGCCAGAATTTGCACCTCAAAGGACCTCAACGCCCGAACGAAATCTTCGATCGAGTGGGTTGAGTGGCCAATAGTCCAAAGGTGAATGTTCTTTTCGGACACGTAAAGCTTTTCCAAGCAGAGACTCTTGCAAACTAAATCTGAACACTTCGCGTAAAAGCGCGCAAGGACTGTGTTCTTCAACAAATCAAACGAGTTGCTGAAAAATCTTCTTGACAGTCGAGGGTCGGCGGAGTATAAGCCGCGTGTCCCAAGGGTCTATTCGGCGCGCCACGCGGCGCGCTCTCACTAAACGACGCGACTTCGCCGCCCCCGCTAAACCGGCCGCGACGCCGCCTTTGCTTCTTGAACGAAGGCCAAAGCCGAGAATGAACGATCTAGCATTCTAAGCTAATTCGTTAGCTTCCATCGATTGGTGGTCTTTGTCGATAAGAGGGAGAGAGCCATGTTCAATTCAACAATCCTGGATGTTGCGATCGGAATGATCTTTGTTTACCTGCTTTTGAGTCTGATGTGTTCCGCAGCGAACGAGCTCATTGAGCTGTGGCTCAAGAACCGCGCGGCGGATCTCGAGCGAGGTATCAGGGAGTTATTCAACGACAGACAGCGCACGACGGGGCTGGTTCAGAAGATCTACTCGCATCCGCTTGTTAGCGGTCTGTTTGAAAAGCCATACGACGCAAAGAAATTGAGCTGGTTCAGGCGATTATTGGGGCGCGTTAACTTACCGTCTTACATACCGGCACGCAATTTCGCACTGGCTTTAATGGACACTAAGTTCACTCCTGAGGAAGGAGCGCCCGTGGAAGGAGCGCCAGGAGCTGAAGCACAGATTCCGCCGGGCGCTTCCGGTGTAGCGGGCGCCACGCCCCCAACAATTCCCGCGCCGCAAATCGTCGTCAACGTCGCTCCGGCTGCTCCTGCTCCGCCTCCCGATCCACATGCTTTGGATGCGCTCCGCGCAAACATCCGGTCGATACCCAGTGAGAGCGCTCGGAAGGCTCTGACAGCACTTGTCGCTGCTGCCGGCAATGATCCTGCCAAAGTTCGAGAGAACATTGAGAACTGGTACAACAGTTCGATGGATCGAGTCTCAGGCTGGTACAAGCGCCGAGCTCAGATATTCGTTCTGATCATAGCGTTCTTTGTGGCGGTCGCCGTAAATGCGGACTCTATCGTAATAGCCAAACGGCTCTGGAACGATAGACCGCTGCGCGATTCATTGGTGGCCGCGGCGGACGCTTACGCAAAAGCCAACGCACCGGTTGCATCGCCGACGCCGACCCCAGCGACCGCATCATCGGCACCGGGCGGCCCATCGCAGCCGAAAGTAAGCGCCTCAGCAACTCCAACCCCTACGCCAACGCCAAAGCCAACACCAATGCCGACGCCGACGCCCTGCGCGCCGCAAGAATGCGAGGGCAAGGACAGTGAAGGTAAGGACAACAAGGATTCAGAACAATGCCGGACGGCGTTGATCAAATGCCAGCGCAATAAAGAGTGTTTGGGTAACGAGTGTCCGGCTGGGAAAGAAGATTCCCCCCAGTGCAAGTGGAAGAAGAGCCAGTGCGAAATCAGCAATCTCGGTTTGCCAATAGGCTGGGTAGATGAAGATTGGCCAGGCTTGCATTTCTGGCAGCCGCGAGAATTTGCCTCTCGATGGTATCCGTCAATGCGATTGCACTTTTTTGGGTGGCTGCTAACAGCATTAGCAATCTCGCTCGGCGCACCGTTTTGGTTCGACATGCTGAACAAATTGATCGTCGTTCGCTCAACCGTGAAGCCGAAAGAGAAGAGTCCGGACGAGAAGTCGAAGGACTGAATCTCGAAACAGGCCAACAAAAACTAAGGGCTAGCCCAGATACAGAGAAGGAGTAGCAACCATGACTGAATTAGATCACGATAACCTTGGATATCGAGGCACCGCAGGCGAAACAGTCACAATGACGGTTTCACCTCTCAATGCTTTGATCACTTACAACTTGAGAGGCGCGGGCCACGTCCCCTTCCCCCCGAGCAGAACTCTCCAATTTCAATTGATCGCTGGTGACAATAGGTTGGAATTGCTGCTGGATTCGGAGGGCGACGCCGATACTTTTACAGTTGTCTTGCGACCCATTCAAAACGAGACGAACAACGAATGCGTGCATACATGGAAGTACCACGGAAGTCCTATGGAAAAGGATTTCGTATTCTCTACTTAGGACCCTGAGCGTTCAGAAACGACCTTTGCCATGCCCAAAAAGTACTTACTCTCACTTCTCCTCTTTATCGTCGCGCTCTCCTTGATGGCTGCGCGCGCGCAACAGCCAACTCCCCCTAATGACGACGCGCTGATCAAGGAGTACCAGAAACAGATTAATAACATGCCCGCGAACGTGGCGACGGCACAGTCACTCTCAACAACTTGGAACGCGAAATCTTCTTACTTCTCAACGGAGGCAACATGCGACTCACCAGAACTCTAATTCTTTTCGTCGGTTTATCTATTGTGCTCGTGATGGCCGCCCTATCCGCGCAGCGGAGCACTGCACAGTCAGTTGACCTCAACACACTTAATGCCCAGATCAAACAGCTGAAGGATCTGATCAAATCGAAACAATCGACAAATCCGCCGCCAAACCTTCTTACTGAACACACGCAGTTGCTCATGTTGCTGCAGCAAAAGCAGGCTTTGCTTTTGCAGGCGCGCTCCCAGGTTCCGGCCGGCGCCAGCCAACTTATTGTGCAGGCAATCGATGACAGCTTGAAATCTGCTGAAGTCGACATGCAGGAGGTGGTCGAAGATCTAAGAAAGGATGTGTCTCTCCCTCCATCTACTGCGACGCTGATGATGACACCGACGCCAACGCCGGCGCCGACGCCGACTAACTCAGAGCTGTTGTTCAAAAACACAGTAGCCATGTTAGAGAAGACCGATCTGTCAAAGGCGGCAGCTCCGGAAGTGGCCAAGTCCGCAACTTCCACCCCGCCTTGCGCGGTTGTCCTGGGAAATTTGAGGCAGTTTTCGAAAGTCGACACGGGCATATGCGGAATGGCGGATGACATCGTCACAAACCGAAAAGATAAAACCATTCTGCTGCGTCAGGACAAATTCGATCTCTATCCGATTCTCATAAGCAAACTGCTCAAAACGAACGCTACCGAATCGTACGTGACGTTCGTCACTGAAGCCCAGGAAGCTCGAACCGATCAGCAAGTCGGCGCCGGCTCCGGCAGCAGCGGCACCACCTCTCTGACAGTGAAAGGGGGCGTGCCTTACCTGTTCGGATTAGCAGTCGAGAACGGAGCTGCCACTCAATCTCAAAGCGGTACGACGATCACGTATCGCGTCAACCCCGGCGGTATGGTCAACCTCTTGGGGAAGAAAGGATTCATCACCGGTTTTCAAGAAAGCGAAAATGATCCTTTTCAAAAGCTGCTTCGTAAAACGTCGCTCGGATTCACCTTTGATACGAGTCGGGGCGTGCAACCAGGAGTCTTCACCGGAGACAAGCAACAACTATCGGCCTTTTCGGCCCGCGTGGAGTTCGTTAACGACCGTGACCCACGATTGAAGAAATATGAGAGGACGTGGGAAAGCTTCGTTTCTACGGAACTGGTGAAGTTAGGTAACGCCGCTTCCGCAGCGACACTAGCACTAAACGATAATCGTACCGCGGCAGAGAAGGACACGTTTAAGGACCCCGCGTTGCAGGCGTGGTTGAATCAAACCAACGGCGCGATAACCGATGCATTAGCAAAAGCTGGTCCGGGGGTCAGTACCGTCGATGTGATCGCCGCAGTCATTCGCCAACGCGCGGACTTAGTACCTGTTGAGCTAGTTTCGGCAGATACGAAACAGGCGATAACCGTCTTTGCGAAGCAGTATTCACACTACGTGGAAAGCAAAGATGAGTTGCTCAAGAAGATCGCGCGCGGAAAAATCTTCACGTTGGAATACACAAACAACCGCGGGGTTAATGCACCGGACATTTCCAACTTTAATTTCATAGCTGCCACGGGTACGGGCGGGCGTGTCGATCTCACGGCGAACGGCTCATTCACTTTTTTCAACAAACTTCCCGCTCTCTCGGTGACTACACCTCGCCCGGGACGTATTCGCGACTTTCAATTTGCGGGGCAGTTGACTAAGCAGCTCAAGCTGGGGGATGGTCAAATTGATTTCTGGTTCAGTGGTCGATACGAACGACTAGTGGCCGACGCCTCGACCGTGGCCGGAACAACTATGCCAAATACAAAAGGTGACATCGCCGTTGGACAGGTTGGCTTGAATATTCCCATAAAGGGATTGGGCATAAAGTTTCCGGTCTCAGTCACGTTTGCCAATCGCACGGAGTTGATTAAGGAGAAAGAAGTCCGTGGGAACATTGGTTTCACCATGAACTGGGACACGCTGTTTTCGAAGCTCAAGCCATTCTAACTTTGAAAAACCAAGCATTTTACGCAAATGCACGGGTTTCAGTAGCAGCAGCAACGCCTCTTAAGGGCCGCGAAGGCCGCTTCGAAGGTCTTAGAGAGTCTTTTGAACCGATTAGCGAGGGCTGCGAAGGCCTTGGAAACACTTTCGAAGGCTTTCGAGAAGCCTTCCAAAGCTTTAGAAAGGCTTTCGAAAGCGTTAGCAACGGTTTAGATGGCTTTGGAAAACGCTTCGGTTTGGTTCGCAAAGGAGAATCCCCATGGCAGTAAACTGCAAGAAGATTAGAGAACGCGTGACGAAGATGAACACCGCCTGGGCACAGAGCGCGCCGACAGTCGCTTTCAAAGGAATCACGCAGACCGCCTTTCAGGCGAAGATCCAAGCGGCGGCGGCGGTCGATCAGCAATACGCTGATCTGCTGGCCCAAGCCAAAATGAAAGCAGACGAGCGCGATCGTCTTTACCAGAACCTCAGCGACGATTCAGTCAACATTCGCGACGGCGTCGAAGGACATGAAGACTTTGGACCCGATCATTCGATTTATGAAACGATGGGCTTCACCCGCGTGTCCCAACGGAAATCAGGGCTGACACGCAAGAAGAAACAGCCGGCGACTCCAAAAAGCTAGTCGCATCCAGCGCGGAAGTAACGGCGCCTGATGAGATACGGTGCTGGTGAATGAAGGCAGTTAGGGGTTGGACGAGTAGTGATGAAGGCTGAACACTGCCGCTAGGAGCCTTTCTCACTTGAAAATTTCTCCATATGCCCTACGACGGCATCAAACACAGAACTCGCTCATGGTCTATCGAAAAGGAGCCGGCCGAGCTAATTATGCCCAGCACGGGGCAGCTATCGGACTTGGCAATCAACTAATCGATAATCCCGGGCTTGCAAACCAACCGGACATTGCCGCCAAGCTGCTGGCCAGCTTTCTTAAGAGTAGGAGCAACGAATTAGAAATGCTTTGGTGGCGAATGACTTAGCGACTGCGCGGAAACTGGTGAATGGTGGAAGTCACGGGCTCCCTGATTTCGAAGACGCTTTCAATACCGGGAAGACACTGCTTGCGTAATTTGACGCCATGGCAGATTTTGTCCTGATGAAAAGTTAGAACCGGAAGCAATCCCGAGGCCTATCACGACTGGACGAATATCTCCCCAACGTCTGTCGGAAAGACGTTAGCTTATGACTCAATAACTTTTTCATGAAGTAGAGGAGGAGGCCGATGGCGAAAAGTGTTGCACGGAAGAAGCGTTCACGAAAGAGCGCCGCGAGAAAGTCCGTGTTTCCTGAAAAGCAATTGGAAATGCCGGCGGGTTTTCACGCGGACGGATCCACCCTGGCGACGTTAAAGGACGTGCTCGATCCGGACAAGGCGACGATGCAACTGTCTGACTTGCCGCTTCACAAGAGAGCCGAGCTGGTTGCCGAACGCCTGAGTCGGCAGCCGGAATTCGAATTGGCGATGGTGGGCGCCGGCATGGTTGACAAAGCCAGAGCGATCACCGAGGTCAAGAACCGGACCAAGGTCGGCCGCTTGCTCATCGAAATTGAACACCAGATGATTCGTAATCTCATGGAGCAGGCTCAAAAGAAAAGCAGCGCAGGAAAAGGATCCGGCTCAAAACCGAAATGAGCTAAAGCTGCCCCTGCTTTTTGGACTTGAACGGTAAGCTGGTTGAGCCAGCAAAACTTTATGCCCAAGAAAAGAAAGCCCCCAAAAAAAATGACCAAGACCATCCTGGCAATAGACGCCAACTTCGATCCGGTCACCAGAGCGCCTTTCGATTATCGTGAGCAGAATGTTTATCCGCTGTTTGAGAGCAACGGGTTCACCGTAATTCGCCGGCAGGGGCCAGCGGCCCGGCGCACCGAGGTTGCGTCTCAGGCGCGCAAACCCGAGGTTGTTTACCTGACCGGGGTCGGCCATGGATTTCCGAACAGCTACACCGGAGACAACCTCGATCCGGTTTTCAGCGTGGGCCAATTTACTCCAGCGGAAGCGGCAGGCAAGATTGTTCATTTTTTGTCCTGCGAGACAGCGGCCGGTTTGGGTCCGGACTTTGTCGCAAAAGGATGCCGAGCGTACTTCGGCTATAGCGACAATTTTACTTATCCACCAAACCTCGCTGAAATTTTCTTCGATTGTGATTCCGAAATTGACCGCGGCTTCGCCAATGGGTTGACTGCCGATCAGGTTTTTCAAAACGTCCTGGCTCGGTTTCAGCAACACATCGACCAACTCAAGTCCACTGGCGACAGCGGAGATCTGTTCAATGCTTCGGTGCTTGAGGTTGACTTGCGTTTGCTGCGAGCACCATCTGTCGCCGCCGAGTACGGCGATCCCAGCGCAAAGCTTGATGCCTAACCACCGCGTCCAAGCCTTATGGCCGGGACGCCATGTTGATCTTTCCTGTTTGTCCTTCATGCTGCATCGGCAAAGGAGATTCGCAAATGACAAAGCACAATAACTGGGCGAAAACCATCGACGTTCTGGACGGTCGCAGTCTGCTGCTACTTGGCTTAGCCTTGTTTGTATTCAGCGGATGTTCCGGAAAACCGGGACCTACTACCTCGGACAACACCGCGAGTCCCGCTGCGTCAATTTCACCGGGCGGACCCCAGAATCCCGATCAGGCTGAAGTGATCCCGGCAGCGAAAGTGGCAACTTCAACTGAACCATTGCGAGGCATGGCGCCGCCCACGGTTAATCTCGCGGGGGTGCGCAAGAAGAAGCAGGTTCACCTTAATCCGAATGTGCTGGTCAGCCTGGGCCCCGCGAAAGCGGATCCTGCACTTCAATCATCGGTGGCCCCCGCGCCGGGAGCGCCGACACCCGTAGTCGGTAAAAACATACCGGGATTGGGGGGCAAATTTAAAGGACCGCAAGGTGACTTCCAAATGGAGAGCACGCCACCCGACACGACCGGCGCCGTTGGCGAGACGCAATTCGTCCAGTGGGTGAATGACTCCTTCGCCGTCTTCAACAAAGCCACCGGGGCAGCCGAACTGGGGCCGGTTCCCGGAAATGTGCTATTCAAAGCCCTGGGCGGCAACTGCGCTAAGGACAACGACGGCGATCCGGTGGTCGTATTTGATAAGTTTGCTCGTCGTTGGGTGCTGGCCCAGTTCTCAGTCAGCAGCGGGTTCTCGCAATGCGTCGCCGTTTCGACTTCACCGGATGCGACAGGTACTTACCACCTCTACGAGTTCACCTACCCCGCTTTCGACGACTATCCGAAAATTGGCGTCTGGCCGGATGGGTACTACGTAACGTTCAATATGTTCAATGCGCAAGACAAATTCACCGGCTCTCGTGTCTGTGCTTATGATCGCGTGAAGATGCTCTCGGGCCAGCCGGCTATGCAACAATGCTTTCAGTTGAGCTCGAATTTCTTTGGCATGCTGCCGGGCGACGTTGACGGGGCTACTGCTTCACTCGCGGACGCCAGCGGAAATCCAAATGGCCCGGCTGCGCCACCGGCTGGTTCACCTAACTATTTTCTGGCGCTGGGCAGGGATTTAGTATCGCTTAGCTTTTGGAGGTTTCACGTCGATTGGAACTCACCGGGCAATTCAACTTTTGGCACCGGCGCGGCGCACAATCCGAACGCTACCATCGCCGTTGCGCCTTTCACCTTGGCCTGTAACGGAAGCGGGCAGGACTGCGTGCCGCAACCGGGAACCAAGAACCCTGAAAAGCTGGACACGCTCGGCGAACGGTTGATGTTTCGTCTGGCTTATCGTCGCTTTGGCGATCACGAATCGCTTTTGGCCAGTCACTCAGTCGATACTGGACCACCAAACCCGCGCACCGGCGTTCGTTGGTACGAGCTGAGAAATTTGACCGCCCCAAATCCTACCGTTTTTCAACAATCAACTTACGCCCCCGATACCAACCATCGCTGGATGTCGAGCGTGGCAATGGACAAATCGGGTGACATCTCGGCCGGATACAGTGTGTCAAGCAGCACTGTCTTTCCGGGAATTCGCTATGCCAGCCGGCTGCCCAACGATGCGCTCAACCGGCTCGGACCAGAGAACACCCTGCAAAACGGCACGGGCACGCAGCGATGTGTTCTGCCAAACGGTCAGTGCCAGTGCACATTATTTGATGCCCAGGGCAATCCAAAGCCAGGATGCGACACAATGACGCGCTACGGCGACTACAGCACGCTCTCAATCGATCCGACTGATGACTGCACCTTCTGGTTCACTTCGGAATATTTAGAGGAGACGGGAGCGTTTAAATGGCGCACCAGGATCAGTTCATTCAGACTTCCGAGTTGTCATTGAACCGGTTTCCGCCGCCGGACTAGATTATTTCAGCCCACGGATTTCAGAACTAAGCAATTCATTTGATTGCATTTTGAGTTACTTCATCTTCGCCTGGAATATCTCGCGAGCGTCAGTGGAAACACGCGCACGCCTTCCGGCATCTTTTCCATTGAGATCTTGTCTGAGCCGGTGAGAATGTCGCGCGCGTTCATGCCGTAAACCTGAAGATTGTCTTCGTTGTCGGGTTTGATCACGACACCTTTCAACTCGAGACCCGCGAACGCGCCCCTGCTCCGTGAATAAGAAAGAATCTGTGCGTTGAGTCTGGCGTCGGTCGAAGCACTTGCCGATCGCCCCACCGGTCCCGCAGCCGCGCTGCCCTCGCCGCCAATTTCAAACTGGTCCTTGAGCAGGCTGTCAACCGCGTTCTCGTTCATAAAAAGGAGAACAAAATCCGTGGACGAGGCGCCAATCTGCAACCCGATACTTCCCCCTGCCAGATCAAAAAACGCAGGCGCACTCCAGCCGCCGGCCACCCGCCGGCTGATCACGCCCCTCCCTCCGCGACCGCCAACGATAAACCCGGCCTTTATGACACTCGGGAACACTGCGACGGCTTCGGCGCGATCGAGCAAGTCACTTGGAATCGACTTCTCGCGCATGCCCATGATTTGATCGAAGACGCGCGCGGCTTTCGCTGATTGCGAGGCCGCGGCGCGCGCTTTCCTGGTGCTGCGTTCGCGCTCTTGCTGCGCAAAGCCCGTGGTGAAAACCGCAAACAGCAGAAAAATGCCAAGCGTAAATAAGACGGTTCGTTTGACTAGCCTTTTCATCGATTCCCTTTCAATTTTCAACTTGCTGAAAAAGCAAGCACCGGCAAGATGCCGGTGAACCGCAGGCAGGATGCCTGCGCTCCAGTGTTCACTATCGGCGCACAGAATACCGGGCCAGCGTCCGCGGGAAGATGCGCACGCCCGCAGGCATCTTTGTCATTGTCCAGCGCTGCGTGGGCGAGAGCACCTCGTCGGCCTTCATTCCATACACGGCCAAATTGTCATTGTTGTCGGGACTAATGACGGTACCTTTGAGTTCCAGTCCGGCGAACAGACCCTTGCTGCGCGAATAGGAAATGATCTGCGCCCTCAACAGCACGTCGGTGGTAGCGCTCGTGGAACGCCCCACCGGACCGGCGGCCGCACTTCCCTCGCCGCCAATCTCGAACTTGTCTTTCAACAATCCGGCCAGCGCGTCATTGTTCATGAACAGCAGCACAAAGTCGGTTTTGGAAGCGCCGATCTGCAAACCGATACTGCCGCCGGCGAGATTGAAGAACGCGGGTGCGCTCCAACCACCTTTGACGCGGCGACTGATTACTCCGTCGCCGGCCCGGCCACCGACAATAAATCCGGCCTTGATCACACCCGGGAAGACGGCAATCGCCTCGGCCTTATCCAGCAGTTTCTGCGGTATGGCCCGATCAGGCACGTTCATAATTTCAGTAAAGACCTGCGCGGCTTTTGCCGCTTCCTTCGTCGCCTCTGCAATCCGCTTCGCGTCTTTCGATTGGCTTTGGGCGACTGCGGCGACGCTAACGATCAAAAGCACCGACATCGAAATGAGCGCACCGGCGCGATTAATCTTGCCTACTATTTCCATAACAATCCCCTCTTTCTCTGACTTCTGTTCTGGGGGGCCAAATGTTCTTGCTGCTAACTGCCAGCATACTTATAATCGCTCGCTCTGACAAACGGTGGCACAGACTTCAGTCTGTGGACTTTTCGAACACAACAATCACAGACTGAAGTCTGTGCCACTATATAAATCATGCCCATCTGCACTCCATTTCATCAACGAACGTTTCCGCTGTGCGAGAGTCTGAATTATCGCGAGTGGTCAGGCTACTACGCGGTCAGCGCTTACGAGACACATCACGAGCATGAGTACAACGCGATCCGTAATGCCGCGGCGCTGATCGACATCTCGCCGCTTTTCAAATATCGAGTCACCGGACCAGATGCGACGCGCCTGGTCGATCGAATTATCACCCGCGACATGCGCAAAGTTTCGGTGGGTCAGGTCGTCTACACCCCCTGGTGCGACGAGCAAGGCAAAGTAATAGACGACGGCACAGTGTCGCGTCTGGAAGAGAACGTGTATCGCTGGACCGCGGCCGATCCAAGCCTGCGATGGTTCACCCAAAACGGCGCCGGCCTCGACGTGCAGATCGAAGATATTTCGGAGAGCGTGGCCGCGCTCGCCCTGCAGGGACCAACCTCTGGGCGGCTTTTGAAAACCGTTGTCGAAGACGCGGACATTGGCAACTTGAAATACTTTCGCGTTACGAGAGGCAGAATCGCCGGTGTGCCTGTGGAGATTTCACGCACGGGCTACACTGGGGATCTCGGTTATGAAATCTGGGTTGCGAACGATCAGGCTTTGCGGGTCTGGGATGTTCTGATTGATCGAGGACGGCCCTTTGAAATCAAACCCGCGGGAATGCTGGCGCTGGACGTGGCGCGGATCGAAGCGGGTCTGCTCTTGATTGATGTCGATTTCAATAGCAGCAAGAAGGCTTTGCTTGACGAGCAAAAGTATTCGCCGTTTGAAATGGGCCTCGACCGTCTGGTGAACCTCGACAAGGATCGTTTCATTGGACAACAAGCGTTAATTAAGGAAGGCAGGCACGGAGCGGCCAGGCAAATCGTGGGATTGGAGATCGACTGGACCGACGTCGAGCGACGTTTTGAAGCAGTCGGACTGCCGCCGACAGTTTCACCGATTGCTTCGCGAGTGGCGGTTCCGGTCTACAGCAAGGGCACGCAAATCGGCAAGGCCACCTCGACCACCTGGTCGCCACTCTTGAAGAACATGATTGCGCTGGCGACGTTGAAGCGTGACTTTGTCAGGCCGGGTACACAGGTGGAAATTGAAATCACCGTCGAAGCCGTCAGACATCGAGTCGGCGCAAAGGTTGCGAAGACTCCGTTCTATAATCCGCGACATAAAACGGCTACGCCCATTTGAAAGGACCTGATCGGGGAAAGGAATTGAACGCAAAGGGCGCAAAGTCTCTCGCAAACGACGCGAAGTATTTCTTCTTTGCGAAACTTTGCGATTACCTTTGCGCCCTTTGCGTTTAACCTGACCGCGTCAAAATTCAGATAATGGCCCATTAGAGACTCTCCCCTGGGGAAAGGCACTCATGGCGATTGTGCGCTCTCTGAAAGACATCCTTTCCAGTTACGACCCAAACGTGCCGCTCGCGGAAGCCTCAACCATTCCCGCGCCGTGGTACACCGACGAACGCGTTTTCGAACTCGAGAAGCAAACAGTCTTTGGCAACTCGTGGCAAGTCGCCGCGCGCCTGGATCAAGTGCGCGATCCAGGCGACTACGTGACGACCGAGATTGCCGGCGAACCCATCGTGATCGTTCGTGGCACCGATGGTGAATTGCGCGGTTTCTTCAACGTCTGTCGTCATCATGCCGCGGCGGTGATGACCGAAGCGCAAGGGCACGCAACCCAAATGCGTTGTCCTTATCATGGCTGGACCTATTCCTTGGAAGGCGCATTGAAGGGCACGCCGGATTTCAGCGGCGTCTGCAACTTTGATCGCGCCGAGAATGGTCTGGCGCCGGTTGAAATCGCGACCTGGGAGCAGTGGGTTTTTGTTCGACTCAAAGAAAAGCAAACTGCTTCTCTAAACAGTTCAAACTCTTCACTGACAGAATTTTTAGGGAGGGACCTAATCACTCAGATCGAAGTTCTGGGACTTGAGAATCTTCATTGGATCGAGCGGCGTCGCTACAGCCTGGACTGCAACTGGAAAGTCTTTGTCGACAATTATCTTGACGGCGGCTATCACGTGCCGCACCTGCACAAAGGTCTCGACAGCGTGCTCGATTACAGCAGCTACACCATTGAGAACGGCGAACACTTCTGCCTGCAATCGAGTCCCATGGTCAGTTCGGCTCACGATGATGAAGTAGGCGCTGTCCGCACCGGCAGGCGGGCTTTGTATTACTGGCTCTATCCCAATTTCATGATGAACTATTATGAAGGTGTGCTGGATACGAATCTGGTCCGGCCGCTCGCAGTCAATCGCACGGAAGTGGTGTTCGACTTTTATTTTGCCGACGTGTCTGAATCGGCGCGCGAGCGCAATCTGGCGAGCATCAATGTTGGCGACCGCATTCAGCAGGAAGACCTGGATATTTGCGAATCAGTGCAAAGAGGATTGAGTTCGCAAGCGTATGAAGCAGGACGACTGTCGGTGCGGCGCGAAGCCGGCGAGCATCTCTTTCACCGCTTGCTGTATGCGGATTTGAAAAGCGCGATCTAAGTTCGAATCTTGACGATTTCTTTCATTAGCAGCGCTGCTCAACGCGGCTTCTTAGCTAAGGCGCCAGCGGTAATTTCTTCAAAGACTTTTCAATCGCCTTTCGCAAAGGCTTCTCGTTCTGGCTGGTCGCATCAGCTATCGCGATCAGGGTAGCGAAAACCAGAACGTCGCCAGTGTGAGCGTCAACGATTCCGATCGTCAGCATTAAATAAGGAAAGTTAAGACTGAGTGTCAGGATCGAAAATGCGGATTTTCCCTTCGTCAGCTTTTGCCCCTGGCCGCGAACAAAGACTATCGCGTCGGTGGTCTTGGCGAGATTCAGATTCAAGACTTCGTCGCCCAGGGTGAATCGCCCTTTCTTAACATCCTTTGGTTTCTTCATGATCTTTGGCAGCAACGCATCGTAACGAGCCTGAACGTCTGACAGCACGTAAGTTTTCTGGGCGTCGGTCTCGCCGGCCGCAGCGCTGCTCGATACATTTACATGTTTTGCGGCCAGGGCTTCGGTGATCAATTGACTGACTCGGGTACTCAAGAGATCGGATTCCGCGGCCATGCCCTCAGGCCCCTTCATGCTCTGCTTAACAATTTCGACCTTGGCCGGCATCAGCACCACATTGCGAATTACGGTTTCCTTACCGCTGACTTTTGGGTGCAGGTATTGCGACTGGAGCGTGGCGGGACTGGTCGCGACGAATGCGGCGAAGAAGGCTAAATAAAGAAGTTTGCGTTTCATGAGATCCTTCGTTTCATGCAGCTGTCCGACAAACTTCAGTTTGTCGATGTTCTCACTGTACTCAAGTTGAAGCGACAAACTGAAGTTTGTCGGACATAAAGGTTCATGGTCCGAATTGATTCCAGCAGAGGGTATTAGTCTAGTTGGAGCCTCTCAACGTCTGAATTCGGCGTTGAACTCTTTCACGATCCACCGCGTCAGGCGCCAGCTCGAGATATTTCTGGTATTCGTCAATTGCTTCTTTGGCTCTGCCAACCTTTTCATAAAGCATGCCCAACCCGCGGTGCGCCATCGGCACGGGGTGATCAAGCTTTAGAGAATTCAGGTAAAGCTCCTCGGCTTTCTGCTGGTTACTCTTCCAGTTCTGCTGTCCGGCGCTGGTGGCCAGCAGTTCGCGCTCTTCCTCCTCCGGCATCAGTTTGGCCCGCTTTTTTGCTGCGCCTTTCTTGGCGCTGTTCGTGAGCTCTCTCTCTTTCAGGTCAGGCGAGCGCGGACCCAATGTGCGATATGACTCAGCCAACCAGAAAATATTTTCTGCTGACTCAGGCTTGAAGTTCGCGAACTTTTGACTCAGATAAACCGCCGTGCGAAACCGCGCCGCATTGATCGCCAACTGAATGTCGTGCTGCGAAACTGTTTCAATCTTCGCAAGATAAGCGCTCCTTTCGCGGTGCAGTTCCGACGCCGCAGTCATTTTGTTCGCCTTACTACCCAGGTAGGTAGTGACATAGCCGATTCGATCCTTGAGTTGGGGATGATCGTTGTAGAAGAGCTTCAACTGCTCACCTTCAATGTCGTTGCTCAATAACGTAAGCGCCTTGACCATTTCTTCGGGAGGGTATTCGGCTATCATCATCACGTCCACGCCCTTTAGGTCGGCCTCTTTTTCCAGGTCACGGCTGTATCCAAACATCGTGGTTTCGAGGATGAATGGGGAGACCGCCGCAATGACGTCGATAGCCGCGCCCGCAACGCCGCCCACCGGATTCCAGGCGCCCACCGCCGCGATGATGTTAATGGCCAGATACTTTTTCCGGTTGCTGCGGTTTTGCAGATACGTGTGGCGATTGAGCACGTGGGTTATCTCGTGGGCGAGCATGGCCGCTAGCTGCGACTCATTATCGAGCAAGGCAATCAAGCCGGTATTGACGTAAACAGATCCGTTGGGCAGGGCAAAAGCATTGGGCACAGGATCTCTAAGCACACGAAATTTCCAAATCACATGCTCGAGGTTCAGGTCGCGCGGCAACAGCGATTCCCCGATTCGCTGCAGGTATGCGTTAGTGCCCTCGTCAAGAAAAACCAGGCCCTCGCGTTCGAAGCGCTTGTCCAGCAGGTTCACTTGTTCGAGGAGATCAAGATCGGCCTTGCCGAATTTGAATTCTTCTTGCGGAGTAGAAGGCGGCGACTGCGCCGGTCGAGCGACTGAGACAGGTACGGTGAGGCAGAAGCATAGCGTGGCGACGATGATCTTCCGTCTGCTAAACCTATTCATTCGTTAAGGCCTCATCGGCAGCTTATTGGGTGAGTACGAAAAACTGGCAATTTCGAGCCGTACTATAGGGGGTGAGATTCGGGAAAGCAAAGAGCTTAGCGGTAGGCCACTAGTATCCTGACTCCAAAGTTCGCTGAATTGATCATCGGGGCGGTAGCCCGACCGTTAGGGAGGGCTCAGTGGTTTAGCGGCGTAAAAAACGGAGCCCTCCCTAACGGTCGGGCTAATGCCCCGCTCCCTTCTGTCAGCGAACGTTTGAGACACGGCCCCTAGCCTTTCAGATATCCCCTTAAGGATCGTCCCTCGCCGTATTCAATGTTGTCTATCCGCCAACCGGTTCTTCCATTGACCAGAGTAAAGACAAACGACTTTGGCTGGCCAAAATTATCAAAGGTAACGTTCACCCTGGCTTTGCCGCCTTCATAACCGGGTTTGCCGATCGCGAACTTTTTGATTTCCATATCCTGCGCATCGTAAAGCGGATCGCCGTCGAGGGCGCCTACTTCGCCTTTGGAACTGACGGCGTCTTTCCAAATCATGTCGGCCAGGCTCCTGGCAAAGTATTTGTCGAGCAAAGCGCGACTCCTGGTTTGGAAAAAGGGACTGTGCTTCCCTTTATGTACGCGGTAGAGATCGGCGACCAGAGCATTCGGCGAAAGCCGATTGCTCGAGGCTGTCTGTCCATAAGCGCTAGACGAAAAGTTCGTGGCCAGAAACAGCACGGCGATGAACAGGATTGGCTTAACGGATTTCATATCAGTTTCCTTCGCGAAAGGCTCTGTGGTTGGGCAAGCGCAATTTGGGAAACAGGCGTTAGAGTACCGACTTCAGTCGGGTTTTACTACTGTGAAAAGCCCGACTAGAGTCGGTACTCTAAACACCTGTGACTAAAGTAAACGAGGCTACGACTTTCGTTGTAGCCTCGTCACCTGATTCCAACAACTCGGTAATAGTCTTAGTTGTTGCCGCTGGCGCCGCCGCTGTACATCCCGAAGCTGCCCCAGATTTCATCAATCGTCTTTTCGTTGGCCGCGTACTTGTCGGCGTCGGTTCCGACAATCACGATGTAATTGTCAGTGACGTCGGTGCCAACCAGAATCTTGCCCTTCGTCGCCTTGCCCTTTTCATCCACTGAAGAGAAGTTCGCACACTGTAATCGTCGCTGAGTTCCTTCACATCTGTGACCTTGACGTCCTTCTCGCCCATCGACTGAAGCACGCCTTCGACTTTCTTCATCAGATCGTCTTTGGTGAGGGTCTTGTCTTTGAAGGCGAAAATCAGCACATTGATGTCGTACGGAGCGGGAACGTTAGCCGCGTAAACATCGACGCCGTTAACGGTGTCCGTCTTGTGGTCAGTTCCCTTCGGAACCTTGAACTCATAGCCGCGAACTTCGTCAGCCATGGTGATCCAATCCGCGGGGACGGGATTGGCCTGTGGCAACTTCTTGGTGGTTTTTGCGGCCGATGCCGGCGATGCGCTCGGCGCGGTCGTAGAACTGGCAGTGTTGCCAGCGGGTTTCGGACCGCAGCCAGCGGTTAGCAGTGCCAGAGCACTTAAAAGCAGTAAAATCCTTTTCATCGATCCTCCTGAAATAGATGTGTGTTGGAATGTCCCGACGCGGCGTAAAGTCGATGCCGCGCCTTGGCGGGAAGAATCCTGTCGATCTAATTGCGGAAAAGCTCCGCAATTGAATTGAATAACGGCGCTAACTCTAGTGCATCGCTGTACGTTAAGTCAAAGCTGGGAACGCGGACGTCCCGTCCGCATACGAGCCAAAGGCGAGTCAGGCTGTTCGCGCTGGCGCGCTCAATGCGGACGAGAAGCGCTCCCAGCACTGAGCTTAGAATTCGTTTCGCAAAAACCGACACCGCAGTTATGATAGCGCGCTGAGAACAAAGAGATGAATGCCCTGCCCATCATTGTCGGCGCGCTATGCATCCTGGCGATCGCCTATCGCTACTATTCGGCTTTCATCGCCGCGAAGGTGTTGACGCTCGATGACTCGCGACCGGTGCCGTCGCAGACGATGTACGACGGGCACAACTATTATCCAACCAACAAGTGGGTTTTGTTCGGGCATCACTTCGCGGCCATCTCTGGCGCCGGGCCTTTGATTGGTCCAGTGCTGGCGGCGCAGTTCGGATTCCTGCCGGGACTGCTCTGGCTCGTCATCGGCGTCTGTTTGGGTGGCGCGGTGCACGACTTCATGATCCTGGCATCGAGCATCCGCCGCAAAGGAAAATCGCTGGCCGAGATCGCACGCACTGAAATCAGCCCACTGTCCGGCCTGGTCGCCGGCATCGCGATTCTGTTCATCGTGGTAATTGCGCTCGCAGGACTCGGTTTGGTGGTTGTGAATGCTCTCGCTGAATCGCCCTGGGGAACATTCACGGTCGGCTTCACCATCCCGCTGGCCCTGTTCATGGGGCTTTACATGTATCGCTTTCGCAAAGGCAAGATCGTGGAAGCGAGCGTGATCGGCGTGATTGGATTGCTGGGCGCAGTTTATCTCGGCGGCAAGATCGCCGACTCGTCGTGGGCGTCGGCCTTTACTCTGTCGCCGCATAAGGTGACGTTGCTGATGGCCGGATACGGTTTCATTGCCTCGGTTTTACCGGTGTGGTTGCTCCTGTGCCCGCGCGATTATCTTTCGTCCTATCTTAAGATCGGAACAGTCGCGTTCTTGATCATTGGCGTAATCCTCGTCCACCCGAATTTGCAGATGCCCGCGATTACGCCATTCGTCTCAGGCGGCGGGCCCGTGGTGCCGGGCAAGGTTTATCCTTTCGTTTTTATCACGATTGCGTGCGGGGCTATTAGTGGATTTCATTCGTTAATCTCGTCGGGCACCACGCCCAAGATGATCGCGAAGGAAAGCGACGCGCGCATGATCGGCTATGGCAGTATGTTGATGGAGGGGGTCGTCGGCGTGGTAGCATTAATCGCCGCGACGTCTTTGTTCCCCGGTGATTATTTTGCAATTAATACGCAGCAGAAAACTGACGCGCAAAAAGCGAACTACACCCGCATGGTAGAGCAGGAGACCGCGCAGGGTTTTAACCTGCAACCACAGGAGATCGATCGACTACAGGAAGAATCCGGCGAAAAGAATCTGCGCGGCCGTACTGGTGGCGCCGTAACGCTGGCGCTAGGCATAGCTAAGATCTTCGATGGCATTCCGGGTCTGCGCGGTTTGATGAAGTACTGGTATCACTTCGCGATCATGTTCGAAGCCCTATTCATTCTGACGACGATCGATACCGGCACCCGTGTGGCTCGTTTTCTGTTAGGCGAATTTGGGGGACGTGTGTTCCGAAAACTGGAAGAGCCCAACTGGCTGCCCGGATCAATTCTTACCAGTGCGCTGGTGGTTGCGGCCTGGGCTACGTTCATTTGGAATGGATCGATCTCAACTATCTGGCCCATGTTCGGCATCGCGAATCAACTTTTGGCGGCGGTGGCTTTGTGCGTCGCGACGACAGTCATTATCAACATGGGCAAAGCAAGGTACTGTTGGGTAACCATTGCCCCGCTCTCGTTCGTGGCCACGACGACGCTGGTGGCGGGGTGGGAATCGATTCGCGATATCTTCTGGCCGCAGGCCCAAACCGCCGCGACGGCGACCCAGGGGTACATCAACACTTCACTGACTGTTCTTATCATGACGGCGGCGGTGATTGTCTTGATTGATTCGGTCCGCCGGTGGATTGGTGGCCGCCGGCCCACTGAATTGACGCCCGATGCTGCTCTGGCCGAAGCCTAGCCTCGGAGGCCTCCCGCAATGTCAACAAATTCAGTTCAGCCCAGAGACCGGACACCGAGAGGCATTTAGAAAAACATCGCCCCCGGTCGAGGCTATCGTTGATAAGATCCATTACTTGACCCGAAACTGTTTCCGTACTATATGAACGCGGTAATAATTAGATGAAAATCCTCGACTTCATCGACACTGACTTTATTGCATTGAACACCAGGCACGCATCAGGAGCCTTGTCTGCTATCTTGGTTTTCGGTGGAGTTGGGTGGGTGGCTGGGAGGGTTATGGATGCAGGCTATATTCTGGATGGCATCCACTTGACTGAGAAAATAGTGGTCTCAGCGTGTATTATCTATCTAACTCTCGCTATCCTCTGGGAAATAGCGAGAAAACTCGTGAAACTATGGAAAGGCTGGGGAAATGGATCGACACCTTCCTTCTTGGTTGCATGACACCTTCAGAATTTGGAGCCAGTATCTTGCGATAGTTCTGGCTGCAATTCCTGCTTCCATCCTAGCAGCGATTCTTATTGCTCGCGGGTTCAGCGAGCAAACCGCAATGATCGTCTGTGTTCCCGTCGCCTTGAGCATGGCCTTTGTTGGCTGGCAGAGTTCGCTTTGTGGGCTCGTAAACAAAGGCAGCCTGTAGTTTCAGCAGTTTCAGCGTCTCCTGATATCGCACGCCAACTGAATATCGCATACCAACTAAGTTGGGGTGGACCTGTTGTCACCGCAGCCAGCTTCATTGAAGGGTTGAGTCGAGCGGCGTTTGCAATGCCTTCATTTGAGCATGTCCCTACTTCCAACGAAGAGGCAGCGGGTTTAGACACTAATAACGACAAAATAATTGCTTCAAAGGTGTTTAGACTGCCGACGTCTCACCAACAGAGACGAGTTGTTATTCAAGTCAAAGGCTTCAAAGCGCAACAAGGGACAGGTAACGAACCAGCAGTACGCGCAGATCAGCTAAATCGTGCTGCCGCATTATCGCCTTATTTCGATGAGGCGACGGCATTCGCGGGACGGGGTTGATATGGAATTATTGGCCGTAAGAACAGCGAGGTTGGTTGCCTACCTTAATGCGGAAGAGTTGAATCCCTCGGGTCACGCATTGGCGCACGATTTCATGAAAGCATTTGTGGAACGTTACAGTTTCATAAAACAGCCGACTACGGCTGATGAAATACTGGATCCGCAAAACAAAGGTCTCATATTTGAATTGGGCAAATGGAATGACGTGGGCGTTGCCAAGGTTGTTCTGTTCGATTGGGGCATCGCTGTCGAAACCAACAAGTCGACCGACACTTCCGAGTCGGTGCTTCAAGACATGTTGGAGTGGGGAGCAGAGAAGTTCGGACTGTCTAATCGGCCAAACCTGATCACGAGAATGAACTACGTAAGCGAACTTGTGTTTTCGAGCGAAATGTCGCTTCCGGCAATCAGCCCGAAGCTTCGATCCTTAGGCGACAAGATTACTAAACTTGTCGATGGTTATCTCGGTAGCAGCTTACCGTTTGAGACTGTCGGGATTACATTGGCGTTTGATTCATCACAGTCAAAACAGCTCTTCACGCCTTTCCAACTCCAGAGGCTCGCAGAGACCCCGTTCGCCCAGAAGAAATACTATTCAGGAGCTCCGCTTAAGACTTCAGATCACATTCAGCTCATCACCGACTTTGAGGCATCGCTGAAGAATTAGTGTCCCCTTCAAACAGCAACTCACAGTACCTTTCCTTCGCTGTTGGACAGTTCCCTCACAAATCGGCCATAATAACCGACTTTTCAGGGGCAGCTTTATCTCGCCAATCGCTTAAACGAAACGAAAGGATTCTCTTTCTAGTGAATTTAATGTCGAACTTTGCCACGGCGATGCGTCGCCGGCTATTAACGCTCTTATTCGTAATGCTCGGAAGCGCGCTCGGCGCCCCGGCAGTCCTGGCCCAACCACGCGAAGGTGGCGAGGCCGCGCTGAAGCTTCCAGATTTGTCGTCGGTAACCTTCATGGGGATCGATGGACACAAGTTGTTGCTGGTCGGTCTGGTGTTTTGTTTTCTCGGCCTGATGTTCGGGCTGGCAATTTACATCCAGCTTAAGAACCTGCCCGTGCACCGCTCGATGCGGGAGATTTCAGAGCTGATCTATGAAACCTGCAAAACCTATCTGACCACCCAGGGCAAATTCATAATGATTCTTTGGGTCTTCATTGCGGTGATCGTGGTCGCTTACTTCGGAGTGCTGCGGCCGGTGCCGGGGCATCCGGTGGCGCTCACTGTGCCGATGATTTTGCTTTTCAGTCTTATCGGCATCGCCGGAAGTTACGGTGTGGCCTGGTTTGGAATTCGCGTCAACACGTTTGCGAATTCGCGCACCGCGTTCGCGAGTTTGGAAGGCAAGCCCTTTCCGATTTACGCGATTCCGATTAAGGCCGGCATGAGCATAGGCATGCTGCTGATTAGCGTCGAGTTGCTGATCATGCTCTTCATTCTGCTCTTCGTGCCAGGCGAGTATGCGGGCCCGTGCTTTATCGGCTTCGCCATCGGTGAGAGTTTGGGCGCCGCGGCCTTGCGAATCGCGGGCGGCATCTTTACCAAGATTGCCGACATCGGTGCGGACCTGATGAAAATCGTCTTCAAGATTAAGGAAGACGACGCGCGCAATCCCGGCGTGATTGCCGACTGTACCGGCGACAACGCCGGCGACTCTGTCGGACCCAGCGCCGACGGCTTTGAGACCTACGGCGTCACCGGCGTCGCCTTGATTACTTTCATCTTGCTGGCGGTCCCCAATACCAGGATTCAGGTTCAGTTGCTGGTGTGGATTTTCGTTATGCGCATCATGATGCTGGTTGCCAGCGCTGCGTCGTACTTCATTAACGCCGCAATTGCCAAGGCCCGTTACGCTGGCGCTGCTGAGATGAACTTTGAGGCGCCGTTGACGACGCTGGTGTGGCTGACTTCGATTGTTTCGATTGTGCTCACCTACGCTGTTTCTTATCTGATCATTCCGGTGCTGGACGGCGATGGGACGCTGTGGTGGAAACTGGCGTCGATCATCTCGTGCGGCACGCTCGCCGGCGCCGTCATTCCGGAACTCGTCAAAGTCTTTACTTCGACAAAATCCCGCCACGTCCAGGAAGTCGTCACCTCGTCAAGAGAAGGTGGCGCCTCCCTCAATATCCTGTCGGGTTTGGTGGCCGGCAATTTCTCGGCGTACTGGCTGGGCCTGAGCATCGTGCTTCTGATGGGCGTGGCTTTCATTGTCAGCACGATGGGGTTGTCAATATTGATGGCCGTGCCGGCTGTATTCGCCTTCGGGTTGGTCGCGTTTGGTTTTCTCGGCATGGGTCCGGTGACGATCGCCGTCGATTCCTACGGCCCGGTCACTGACAACGCCCAATCGGTTTACGAACTTTCGCTGATCGAGCAGCAGCCGAATATTGTCGAACAGCTCAAGAACGAATACAACATGACGGTCACGTTCGAACGGGCCAAGCATCTTTTGGAAGAGAACGACGGCGCCGGCAACACCTTTAAGGCTTCCGCCAAGCCCGTGCTGATCGGAACCGCGGTTGTCGGGGCCACAACGATGATCTTCTCGATCATCATGGCGCTAACCAATGGGTTAACCATCAACCAGGAGAAGCTTTCTCTGCTACACGCCCCATTCGTGTTGGGCCTGATTACCGGTGGAGCGGTTATCTACTGGTTCACCGGCGCATCTATCCAGGCCGTGACCACCGGCGCTTACCGGGCCGTACAGTTCATCAAAGCCAACATTAAGCTGGAAGGCGTGGAAAAGGCTTCGGTCGAAGACAGCAAGAAGGTCGTGGAAATCTGCACGAAGTACGCGCAGAAAGGGATGTTCAATATTTTCCTGACCATCTTCTTTTCGACGCTGGCCTTTGCGTTCCTCGAGCCGTTCTTCTTTATCGGTTATCTGATGTCGATCGCCGTGTTCGGTCTCTATCAGGCGATCTTCATGGCCAATGCCGGCGGCGCCTGGGACAATGCCAAGAAAGTCGTCGAGGTTGATCTGAAACAGAAAGGCACTCCACTGCACGATGCCACAGTAGTGGGCGACACGGTAGGCGATCCGTTTAAAGACACTTCGTCGGTTGCGTTGAATCCGGTGATTAAGTTCACGACGCTTTTTGGCCTGCTGGCAGTGGAGCTGGCGGTGAGCCTGACGAATCAGCAGGGAGCCATGTTCACCAATGTGTTGGCGGGGGTCTTCTTTCTGATCTCGGTCTTCTTTGTGTGGCGTTCATTCCATGGCATGCGCATCGGCGCTGACAACTAGAAGAAAAACATAGGACCTATTGGGCCTAATGGACCTATACTGAACCCATGATTCGTTCGATTCTGTTTCCGACGGATTTTTCAGCCGTTGCCAACAGCGCCTTTCCGCTGGCGGTGGCGTTGGCGGCGCAGTTCGACGCGATCGTTCATTCCGTGCACATTTCGCACGGCGGCGATCCGCACATCACGGAAACATCAAGGTACGAGTTTCCCGGCCTGCCCACGGGTTCGTCGTCAGTGCGAGTGATCGAAGCGATCATTCCCAAAGGCGACGAGGACCCGGCCCAGGTAATCATGCGCCATGCCGGGGAACGCGTCTGCGATCTGATTGTCATGGCCTCGCACGGACGTTCCGATGTAGCGCAGTTCTTCCTCGGCCGCAGCGTGGCCGAACAGGTGGCTCGCGATTCCAAAATCCCCACGATCATAGCCAGGATGTACGGGCCGCGCCGCACCACGCGTCCGATCGATCGCTTCAAACGCATTCTTTACGTGACTGATTTGCGGGAAGAGTCAAAGCACATACTGCAGGTCGCGGCCGCGATCGCCGGCAAGACTAAAGCCGAGTTGGAAACACTTTGTATTTTTAATGAAGGTGATGAAGAGCCGGCGGATGGGGGGCAGGCGACTCTGGAGAGGTTCTTTACCGAAGCGGGCGCGAAGTGCGGCAAGTTTCGCCGGCTGCACGGTGGGGTAGGCGAAGAAGTCGTCGAATATGCCGGTCGCCACAAAGCAGATCTCGTCGCGATAACGACTGCGCTTGGTTCCGGTGGAGATCCGAAGCTAACCGACACGGCTGAGTTTATTCTGCGCAACGCGCCTTGTCCGGTTTTGTGTATGAGACCAGAATAGCCGGCGTCGCGCTTCAGAGGACAGAAAATGGATACAGCATTTGCAAAAAGCGAGACCCTGCTGGGCGTGGCGCTGGCGCCACTTGATGCCGTGCGCCAGGCCGGGCTGGTTATCGGTTTTAGTTTACTCACCTTTCTGGCCGCGCAGGTCGTAATCCCGGTTGGTCCCATTCCAATCACTGGATCAACCTTCGCAGTGCTCCTGACCGGAGCTTTGCTGGGATCGCGCCTTGGCGCAATGGCGATGATTGCTTACCTGATTGAAGGAGCCAGCGGTTTGCCGTTTTTTGCTGGCTTCCACGGTGGCTTGCTGCATTTGATGGGACCGACCGGAGGCTATCTGATCGCATTTCCGGCGGCTGCGTACGTGACCGGCGCCTTTGCTGAAAACGGCTGGGATCGACGCTTTCTGACCGCCGCCACGGCCATGGCTATCGGCTCCGCGATTATTATGTTGAGCGGCTGGGCCTGGTTCTCAGTCCTGATGCATACGTCGCCAATGCTGACTGTCTATGCGACCGTGATCAAGTTCATTCCTGGCGACATCATCAAGATCTCACTCGCCGCAGCCGTGCTGCCATCAGGCTGGAAGCTGGTGCGCAAGCAGCCGGGCAAAGGCTGAAGCTTGTGTCCCAATTTGAGGAGACTCTTTTCTCCGTGTTCTCTGTGCCTCCGTGGTGAATCTAACTACGGGCAGGAATTCACCACTGAGGCACAGAGAACACGGAGAAAAACTCAAACAGGAAACTACCGTGAGAGCCAGCTACCTCAGATCCAATTCCATAAACTTCGCTCCGGGCACCGGATTATTGTAGTAGGGTTCGATCTCTTTGAATCCAAGTGAACGGTAGAGCGCGATTGCGTCATTCATTTTCGGCGGCAAGGTGTCCAGACGCATTCGTTCATAACCCATCTGCTTTGCCTCTGCGATTATCAGTTCGGCGAGTTGCCGGCCAAGGCCCTTCCCTCGAAACTGCGGACGCAAAAACAAACGTTTGATTTCGCAGGCACCTTTCCCAAGCTTGCGCAGCGCCACGCAGCCGGCCACTTCTCCATTTTCGAACGCGAGCAACAATCGCCCATCAGGTGGTGCGTACTTGCCCGGCAGTTCCGCCAGCTCCTTTTCAAAGTTCTGAAAGCAAAGATCGACTTCCAACCAGGCCTCGTATTCTTTGAAGAGTTCACGAGCCTGCTCGACATGGTCGGCAGACTGGACTTGAATGATTTCAGTGAGTGAGAACTCGTTCATGGTTCTTTAGTGGCACGGACTTTACTCTGTGTGGTTCGCGGTTCCGCCGCCTGATGTGCGGAAAGGCTCCGCCTTTCCGAAAACGCCAAATCTTTTCAGAGGCTATGCCTCTGATTGTTCAGGAGGCCTAGCCTCCTCCATCGATAAAGAGCGTGACGGAAAGGCGAAGCCTTTCCGCATATCAGACGGCGAAGCCGCGCAGGATCACAGACCTGAAGTCTATGCCACCTAAAAGCAAAAAGCGCGGCAAGCAAAAGCTGGCTCGGCCTTCAGTCCAACTGAATCAGGCCGAGCCTCTTTGCTTAGCCGCGCCATGCGCGTTTCTTTCTAAGACTACTCTACGCTGTGAACGAAGAGCCGCAGCCGCAGCTTCCGGTCGAGTTCGGATTCTTGAACGTGAAACCTGAACCCATCACATTCTGAACATAGTCGATTTCGACCCCGTTCAGATATTGGGCGCTGAACATGTCGACGAACAGGCGCACGCCTTTTTCGTCGAGCACAAAATCGCCCTGACGTGATTCCTCTTCAATATTCAGGCTGTACTGAAATCCCGAACAGCCTCCGGGCACGACGCGCACACGCAGACCGGCCGACTCAGGCAGGCCTTCTTCGCTGGACATAAACTTTTTGATTTCGCCTGCCGCCGATTCGGTTACACCCAGGGTCACGGCCGGCGCGGCCGGCGCGACGTTTGTAGTAGGCGTTGTAGTTGCTGGATTCGCTGACATATTTGATTAACTCCTGTTTTCAAGCTTCGATTAGTCGATAAACAATGACGAAATCATCTTACTGAGATTTCCGCAAAACGACAAGCTCTGGTTTCATCGCCTCAATCGAGACCTGCCGGGCCACCTCTTCCGCTACTTTCCTGAAAGCCTGGGCCTGTAGTGATTCAGGATGACCCACGACGACTGGTACGCCCTTGTCGCCTCCTTCGCGCACTTCTATGCCCATGGGAATCGACCCCAGGAACGGCACGCCGTACTGTTGCGCGAGCTTCTCTCCGCCGCCCTCACCAAAAATGTTGTAGCGATTCCCGGTGTCAGGCGCGATGAAGTAACTCATGTTCTCGACCACGCCGAGTACGGGGACGGCGACCGTCTCGAACATGCGCAGCGCCCGGCGCACATCGATGAGCGCGACTTCCTGCGGCGTCGTGACCAGCACCGCGCCCTGCACCGGCACGAGTTGCGCGAGGCTTAGTTGCACGTCACCCGTTCCCGGCGGCATGTCCACGATCAGATAATCCAGCTCGCCCCACTTCACATCCGTCAGAAACTGTTTGACCAGTCCGTGCAGAATTGGGCCACGGACGATCAGAGGCTTGTCGCCCGGTTGCAGCACCGCCATCGAAATCAGTTTGACGCCGAAAGCTTCGACCGGAATCAACTTGTTGACTTCGATTTCCGGCTTGGCCTGGCTGGCGCCCAGCATGATCGGCACGTTGGGTCCGTACACGTCGGCGTCCATCAAACCAACGCGCGCGCCATCCAGCGCCAGGGCGACGGCGAGATTCACCGCGACAGTTGATTTGCCCACGCCTCCTTTGCCTGACGAGACCGCTACGATGTTTTTGACGCCGGGCACCGCTACCTTGTCACCGAGGCCGCGACCCTTTGGCACTTCGGCATCCATGGTCACATTAACGGCTTGCACCCCGGGAATGGCGTTGACGAGTTCGCGAGCGGAAGTTTCCATTTCTTCTCGCACCGGACACGCAGGCGTAGTCAGCACGATGCGAAAGGAAACGTCACCACCATCGATCTTCAGGTCCTTAATAAAGCCGAGCGTGACAATATCTTTATGTAGATCGGGATCTTTTATTTGGCGAAGTGCATCAAGCACAACACCTTCATTCAACTGAGACATGATCCGATTATGCCGAAACGGTGCGACCTTTGTCGAACGCGAATTCAATTACGCCCAGGCGCGGGATTGCGCCCTCCCTGACGGTCGGGCTACTGTCCCGCAATTCACACACGATCGGCGCCCGAGCATTAGCCCGACCGTCAGGGAGGGCGTCGTCATCCACATTGTCCGAACCTGGAAGAGAAGACCCAACTAAAAGTTGGTACACTGAACAGGTACTCTGAACATCGTTGACTCAAGCTTGGCAGTCAAATATATTCGCGCCCTGAACCAAACGCGATCAGCAGACAACTGAATGGACCTCCTCGATGAAACTCAACGCGCCGACAAACCCGCTTTGGCGGCGCGCCTGACGGGTCTGCTTCGCAGATACAGACTCGTGTTTATGCTGCTCGGCATTACCTTCCTTTTTCTTTTTTACATTAATCGCGTGTCCACCAACCCGCCGGGCTTCTATATCGACGAGTGCGCCATCGCTTACAACGCTTACTGCATCGCCCATACCGGGGCCGGGGAGTTCGGAAATCGCTGGCCGCTATTTTTTCCGGTCTACACCAGTGGCTGGATCCAATACGCGAACCCGACACAGATCTACCTGCTGGCAATTCCCTTCACTGTCTTCCGGCCCAGCATTTTGCTAGCCCGAGTATTTAGCGCTACCTGGGTCTTTGCCGCTTGCGTGTTGCTTGGGTTGTTGGCCAAACGAGTTTCAGGCCAGCGAAGGATCGGCATCATCGTGGGCGTCATCGCGATCCTCACTCCCTGGCTCTTTGAAGTAAGCCGGCTGGTAATGGAGACATATTTTTACCCGATGGCTCTGGTGTTATTCCTTTTGGCGGTATTCCACGCCCAAAGAAAGGAAAGTTGGAGCTGGATCACCGTTGGAATGTTGGCAGCGACTCTGATGCTTTTGACCTATACCTACACCATCGGAAGATTGCTGGGGCCTTTGATGGCGCTTGGTCTCGTGTTCTTTGTTACTTCACACGAGCGGCTAATCAGCGTTATCAAGACGTGGGTCGTGTTTGCCCTGACGCTCATTCCGCTACTGATATTCAGGTCGAAACATCCCGAAGCGCTGACGCAAAGGTTCTATCTCATTTCTTACATCAAGCCTGAATCGACCTGGAAACAAATCGCGCCGACGTTCATCCGGCGGTACCTGTCAGACTTTAGCCTGGTTAACCTCCTGATTGATGGAGACGGCAACCCTCGTCATCACGTGCAGGGTTCGCTGGGCAGTTTTCTCATCGCGGCATTCATTCTTACGTTAATAGGACTCGTGGTTGTGATCGTGCGTCATTGGCGTGAACCGTGGTGGCGATTTGTGATCTTTGGCGCGGCGGCATCGATGGTGCCCGGCGCGCTGACTCCCGATCAGTTTCATTCGCTGCGCATGGTCGCGTATCCAGTTTTTCTTCTCGTCCTGATGATACCGGGGCTGGCCTTCTTGCTTGAGCGGCCAACCGGCGCCAGCGATGACTTGCCTCCGCCCGCGGAACTTCAAACCGTTCAGTCAACTCCTTCGTCGATTCTTTCAGGCGTTGCGCGCCAAAGAATACTCGCCGTGTTATTGGCCGCAATCGGTTTGCAGGCGCTCTACTTTCAATCAGTTTATCGCCGCGAGGGACGGGAGCGCGGTTGGGTTTTTGATGCAGACTACAAAGAGCTCTATGACGCGGCTGTGGCGATGCCCGTGCGGCCAATTTATTTGAGTGACGGAACGGAACCGGCGTATGAACACGCGTACTGGTATGCCGCCGTTGAAGGCCGGAAGGTTTCTGAGTTCGTTCACCTGGATGAGGGGACGCGCGCTCCCGCGGCGTCGCTGGTCATCGGCTCCGAACCCACTTGTGAAAACTGCCAGGTGATCAAGAAGAGTGGGGATTACCTTTTGTATTGGTCGTTTTAGCCCCGCAGACAAAATGATCTATCTCGACAACAACGCCACCACCCAGGTCGCCCCCGAAGTCTTCGACGCGATGGAGCCCTACTTGAAAGGTTCCTATGGCAATCCATCGTCGGCCCACGCGCTGGGCCAACAGATGCGGAGCGCGGTGGAAAAAGCTCGAGAGCAGGTTGCCGAATTATTAGGAGCAAGCGACGTGAGCGAAATCGTCTTCACGTCGTGCGGCTCAGAGTCCGACAACTGGGCCATAGGCGGCTTCCTGGAACAGAACCCAAACCGGCGTCACATCATCACCACCCGCGTCGAACACGAAGCAGTGCGAAACCTGTGCGAGCATCTGGAACAGATTGGCTGTGAAGTAACCTGGCTGGAAGTTGATCGACAAGGTGAGATTGATCTCGATGACCTGCGCCGGGCCTTGCGCCGCGATACGGGCCTGGTGTCAGTGATGCTGGCCAACAACGAGACCGCCGTCTTGTTCCCTATTGCAGAGATCGGCCGCGTCGTACGCGAGAATTCGGACGCGGTGTTTCACGTCGATGGCGTCCAGGCCGTGGGAAAGATTCCGATCGATTTGCGTGCTTGGCCGGTTGATTTGTTTGCGGTGTCAGGGCACAAGTTCCACGCGCCGAAGGGCGTCGGTGCGCTCTACATCCGTCGCGGCATCGACCTTCCGCCATTCATTATCGGCGGCGGCCAGGAACGCGGTCGCCGCTCAGGCACCGAAGCCGTGCCCAACATTGTCGCCTTGGGTCGTGCTTGCCAACTCGCTCACCAGTTCACCGAACATCAGCAAATCCGCGCGTTAAGAGACCGATTAGAGGATGAAATCCTGTCCCGTTTTCCGATCGCGAGTCTCAACGGAACGACGGATCGTTCCCAGCGCTTGCCTAATACCGCGAACATATCCTTCGCCGGTCTGGAAGGCTCCGACATCCTGGCGAAGCTGGACGACGCGGGTATCTGCGTTTCAACCGGATCGGCATGTAACGCAGATTCTCAGGAGGTCTCGGCGGTGCTGCGCGCGATGAAGGTCCCCTTCGAGACAGCGCGTGGCTCAATCCGATTTTCGCTCGGGCGATATAACACGACGGAAGAGATCGACTACACGCTGGTTGAGTTGAGGCGAGTCGTCAACGAGCTTTCAGAAAAACGCTTGCCAAAAAGACCCGCCGGCGCGTAAGGCTTAAATGATGCAGGAGCGCGAGATTTTTGGAGTGCGGCGACTTGTCGCCGCTTTTGCTCCAGTGCACTAACAGCAAATGCCAGGGATTTATTAAGCCGGCCACAAGAAAGCGGCGACAACTCGCCGCACTCCAAAAAAGACGACTCTCCCAAACTAGTTTTTCAGCAGTCCGCTAGAAATCAAATCTATCTGTGCGGTCCCCGCTGTACAACCACTTCTCGGCATACGCGGATGGGGTTCCGACGTAGATCTTGAAGTAATTGCCTGGTGGTATCATCGACGGACTTAGCATGTAGGCTTTGCCGACGCAGTTGTTACAGACCAGCACTCCGTTCCGTCTGACATCCCACAATCCGTCAATGCCATCGGCAGTGCTCCCGGTGGTTCTGACTAATGTGAATTCGTATCTCAAGTTCGACGTTATTACAGCTCTGGCATGCGCATACGCCCTGACGGTGGACTCCGTCCAGGCAAATGCCGCGTTGCCTTTGACGAAGGTATTGTATTCGACGTTGGTTTGACCGTCCTTCACCAGGAGCGGTTTCTTCGACCAAACGCTATGCGTGTCCTGCGCCAATGCCGTGGCCGAGAAAACCGTTACCAGCGTGAAACTGACCAGGATGCGGAAAGCAAATTTACCCATTCGATCCTCCTGAAAGGTTGGTATTGCGGGTTAGTGGAAAACATGACTTATGCGGTCCAAATCGCGAGTAAAGTCTATCCTCCCCGTCACGTCAAAGCAATTCACTCCCCGGCCAGCTCTTGGGCTGAAATTAGATCGCCAAAAGCGGATAGATTTTGTGGCAGTTTGCGAGCTAAAATAATTCCCACTTTCGCGAACTGTGCGAGCGACTAGAGCGTATGACTAATAGCTGGTTTGTGTCTCCATCACTTAAGGTTCGTGTCAGACCAACTGGTCGATTATCCGAGGGGGAAAAGAATGAGCGCCGCCATCCAAGCCACAACTCCTGATCTCCGCACTGAACTCATCAACTGGAGAGAACGTCTCGAAGCCAGCGCCAATGGTTCCGCGGACACATTTCAACTGAGCGGACTTTTGCGCGAAGTCAAAGCGGCGATCGAGAGCCTGAGCCATGAAGGTTACGGTGTTTGCCAGGTGTGCCACGACCTAATCGGCCAGGCCGCGATGAATCTCGATCCGCTGGCTAAAACCTGTCTTTCCTGCTTCACGCCCGAACAACTGAGCGAACTGGAAAAAGATCTCGATCGTGCCTGGCTGATTCAGGGTGAACTCCTGCCGAAACAGAACCTGAAGTTTAATGGTTGGGAAGTCTCATATCATTACGAGCCGGCCGGACCGGTCAGCGGCGATTACTGCGACCTGGTAAGCCTGGACAACGGCGAACTCTATTTTCTAATCGGTGATGTCTCGGGAAAGGGTGTGGCTGCTTCGTTGTTGATGAGTCGCTTGCACGCCATCTTTCGCAGTTTGATTGGCGCAGGTTTGGGTGTGAGCGAACTGGTTGAACGCGCCAATCAACTTTTTGCCGAAAGCACGATGCGACCCTACTACGCGACGCTCGTCTGTGGTAAAGCCGCCACTAACGGCGAGATGGAGATTTGCAACGCAGGTCACGTGGCGCCATTGATTCTTCATGACGGGAGTGTGTCCGCAATAGCCGCCACGGGTTTGCCGATCGGAATGTTCTGCCAGGAGCGTTACTCATCGACGCAGATCAAACTCGGCAAGGGTGATCGGTTGTTGCTTTACACCGACGGTTTGTCAGAAGCTCGCAACCACAACGACTGTGAATATGGCGACGACCGGCTGCCGGCGCTTCTTGGCGAATGCCAGAAGCTTCCGGCAGTCGCATTGGTCAAGAGGCTGCTGGAAGATGTCAGTGAGTTTTCATTGACGCGACCAAGGTCAGATGACCTTACCGTAATGGCGATTGAAATGGTCGGACACTAGCCTTCACGAGGATCGAATCAGTTCAACCTTCTCTTTCGGCAGAATGAATCGCATTCTAAAGCGATCATCGGCAAAGCGCCGGACGACCACAGGCTCGGATCGAACCCCGGTCGTGAGTGCCGCGGCTTCGCCGAAGGGACGACCGAGGCGCATCGCCCTGAAAGCAGCGACCACGGTTGTTTCCACCGCAGTAGTCGTTTCGGTTCTGTTGGGCGCTGATCTTTATCTTCATCGTAAGCACGGCATAAACCTCTGGGGATACCGAGGACCGGCCGTCGGCCAAAAGCAGCCTGGGGAGAAACGGATAGTAGTCTTGGGCGGCAGCACGGCGTGGGGGTTTGGCCTCAGCGTTGGACAGGACTTCCCAAGTCAGTTGCAGCAGCGATTAGCCAAGCGTTCGCAACCGCCCGGAGGCCCGTCGATCAAGGTCTTGAATCTGGCTTTCAATAATGAGGGAGCTTATTCATTCAAATACACGCTGAAGGATTACGATTATCTTGATTATGACGCAGTCGTCCTCTACAGCGGATACAACGATACCAGCGAAAATCGCCTGGTCTTTCGGCACCGATCCCCAGTTTTTATCTGGACAGGTTATCTCCCGCTCCTACCCACTTTGACCATGGATCGAATCAGTGCCTGGAGAAGGCGACCCGGCAAAGAAAGTGAACCAATTGTGTTTGCTCCTCCCGGCCGGAATGACTCAGAGACCAGTAAGCAAAGATCGAAGTCGTTGCAAAAGCAGTTGGGGCCGCTCACTGATTCCGGCCAGACTGCGGCGACCATATCGGAGGGCGCCTGTCCCGCAGAGTGGCAGTTCTATTGCCAACAGATTTACGACGTAACCGATTCGGCGCTCAAACACGGCAAACGAGTCCTGGTTGTAACCGAACCTTACATCAGCGATAAGCACGTCGAGCAACAACGAGCGTTGGAGGCCATGCTCAAACAACGCTTTGAGGGTCAGGCACATCTTCGTTACCTTAACCTGGGCCGCGCGGTCGATTTGCAGGATAGAGCGCTCTGCTGGGACGGCATGCATCTGACCGAGGAAGGCAACCGCAGGATCGCCGAAGCTCTGATTCAACCGGTGCTCGAAATCCTTCAAAGATAGCGTTGGCTGTTAGGAGTCGCTGGTCACATGGAAACTCGCAGCGGTGTGATAAACTCAGCCTCCATTCTCGCTCGTAGGTTGATTGAGTTAAGATAGGACTCGTTCGCGGAACTGCTGGGCCCCTGAAGACAATCAAATGGATCGACTGCCAAATGCCTGTGACCAGCGCGTAAGCGTTTTGCCAACTGACGATTACGTCGTCGTCTCGCCCTTCACGCCGCTGTCGCAAGCCATTGAGGCGATGAAGAACGACGAGGGCGGATGTGTGATCATTTCCGACGATGGCCGCGTGGCCGGCATTTTTACCGAGCGAGATCTGCTCACGAAGATTCTGGGTGAAGAGGTGGATTTAGAGTCACCCATCAGTCAATGGATGCAGCCGGCAGTCGAGACGCTTTCATCAGAGGCAACGATCGGCGATGCAGTGCGTCTGATGAATGAGAAGAGCTTTCGAAACATTCCGCTGGTGAAGCAAGGTGAGTTGGTGGGATCGATTTCAGTTTTTGACATCATCACCTATCTGGCAGAGTGCTATCCAAAGGAAACTATGAATCTGCCGCCGCTGCCTAAGCAGGTGATGGACACTGTGGACGGCGGATGACGATTGAAATTTCCGATCTGAAATTTGAGATTTCAGATTTGAGATTTGAGATTTGAAATCGATTCTTGATTGGCGATTTCCGATTGAAAGACCGCCGGCATAGAATCGACATCGGCAATCGGAAATGGGCAGTTGGCGATTAACTCGCGGAAGAGGCATGAACAAATAATTATGAGCGCAGTCATAGAACCACCGGTCGAAACCATCGACAAACATCTTGAAGAGCTGGACACGGTCACCATTCGCTTCGCCGGAGACTCTGGCGACGGCATGCAGTTAACCGGCACGCAATTTACGAACACCTCGGCGATCATGGGCAATGACATCTCGACCTTGCCGGATTTCCCGGCCGAGATTCGCGCCCCAGCCGGCAGTCTACCGGGAGTCAGTGGATTCCAGTTGAACTTTTCCAATCACGACATTCGCACGCCCGGCGATCAACCGAACGTGCTGGTGGCGATGAACCCGGCGGCGCTGAAGGTAAATCTTCCGGACCTGGAAGAAGGCGGCACTCTGATCATCAATACCGACGAGTTTACGAAAGAGAATCTGGAGCACGCCGCTTACCAATCGAACCCGCTCGATGACGGATCGCTCGTCGGTTATCGCGTGCATCAACTGCCGATTTCGACACTCAACCGGAATGCCCTGAAGGGCAACGTGCAGCTTTCACGCAAAGAGATCGATCGCAGCAAGAACTTTTTTGCTCTGGGCGTTTTGTACTGGCTCTACGATCGCCCTCTCGATTCAACTCTGAACTGGATCAACGACAAGTTCAAAAAGAACCCCGAACTGGTCAAGGCGAATGAAGTTGCCTTGAAGACCGGTTACAACTTTGCCGAGACTACCGAAGTCTTCACGACGCATTACACCGTTAAGAAGGCCGTTATCGCACCGGGGCGTTATCGCAAGATCACCGGGAACGAAGCCACCGCCATCGGATTTGTGACGGCATCGCAGTTGGCGGGGCGGCCGCTTTTTTATGGTTCGTATCCCATCACGCCGGCGTCCGACATCCTGCACGAACTGGCGCGTCACAAAAACTATGGCGTCAAAACTTTTCAGGCCGAAGACGAGATCGCGGCCGTGTGCGCCGCTATCGGCGCCAGCTTTGCCGGCCACATCGGACTGACCGGGACCTCCGGACCGGGCGTCGCTCTCAAACAGGAAGCGATTGGTCTGGCGGTGATGACTGAACTGCCTCTGGTGATTATCAACGTACAGCGCGGCGGACCTTCGACCGGTCTACCGACCAAGACTGAACAAGCCGATCTGTTTCAGGCCGTTTGGGGACGCAACGGCGAGTGCCCGGCGATCGTCATAGCTCCGTCGACGCCCGCCGATTGCTTCGACATGGCGATCGAGGCAGTGCGACTGGCCTTCAAATACATGGTGCCCGTCTTCTATCTCTCGGACGGTTATCTCGCCAACGGCGCCGAGCCGTGGAGAGTGCCTGACATTGATAAGCTTCCGAAAATCGACGTCCAGTTCGTCAGCGATCCGACTAACTTCATGCCTTATGCGCGCGACGAGGCAACGCTCGCGCGGCCGTGGGCGCTGCCCGGAACGCCGGGACTGGAGCATCGTATCGGCGGCATTGAGAAGCAGCACATCACCGGCAACGTCAACTATGATCCGGAGAACCACCATTTGATGGTGCTGCTGCGTCAGGAAAAGGTCGACCGCGCGGTTGCTGATATTCCGTCCGTGGAAGTCTTTGGCGAAAAGACCGGGAAGGTGCTGGTCCTCGGTTGGGGATCGACGTACGGATCGATCACTTCAGCAGTCGAGAAGATGCAAAACGAGGGCAAGTCCGTTTCCAGCGCGCATCTGCGCCACTTGAATCCTTTCCCCAAGAACCTGGGTGAAGTCCTTTCAGGATTTGAAACCGTTATTATCCCGGAGATGAATCTCGGCCAACTCGCCACGATGATTCGAGCTAAGTACATGGTTCCTGCAATTCCCTTTTCGAAAGTGAAAGGCCGGCCGTTCCAGATTCGCGAGATTGTCCGCAAAGTAGAGGAGTATCTCTAAACGGAGCGCGGGCATCTTGCCCGCATTGAGCGCGCAGCGCGAAAACATATGAGCGCCACTCTTACAAAACCCATAACCGCCGATGAGCTGCTGGAGATGCCGGACGATGGCCATTGCTATGAACTTGTGAAGGGAGAACTCCGCATGTCCCCTCCTCCCGGATTTGAACACGGCGAGATTGCAATGAAGTTGGCCGGCCCGCTATACCAACATGTAAAGACTAACGATTTGGGCGTTGTATTCGCGGCGGAAACTGGTTTCAAGCTCGAGTCGAATCCTGATACGGTTCGGGCTCCGGACGTTGCGTTTATGCGAAAAGAGCGCGTGCTAGAGACTGGCAGACTGACTGGTTATAGCTCTGGTGCTCCCGATCTGGCCGTTGAAGTTTTGAGTCCGAGCGACAGAGTAACCAGTGTCGAAGAGAAGGTAGCCGAATGGTTGGAAGCGGGTGCGCGGATGGTTTGGGTTGTGAGTCCGAAGCTGCATACCGTAACGGTCTATCGATCGCTCACGGACATCGTAACGCTTACTGTGAACGACACTCTTGACGGCGCTGAAGTCGTGCCGGGTTTTCAGATTAAGGTCGCCGAAATTTTCACATCATGATAGTTGGGGTCCAGGAGCAATTATGAGCACACAAGGTAATGGTTCAAGCGGCAACGGAAACCAGGCGCACGTCGACGCGAGCGTTTCGGCAGAGAGCGAAGGCGGCGCGACAGTTTTCGGCGCGGCCCCGCCGCCGGGACAGTTGACGAAGAAAGACTTCGTCTCGAATCAGGAAGTGCGCTGGTGTCCGGGCTGTGGCGACTACGCCATCCTGAACAACGTGCAAAAGGTCATGCCGGAACTCGGCATCCCGCGCGAGAAGATGGTTTTCGTTTCCGGCATCGGCTGCTCTTCCCGCTTTCCGTATTACATGAACACCTACGGTTTTCACAGCATTCACGGGCGGGCGCCGGCGATTGCGACGGGAATCAAATCCGCTAACCCCGACTTAAGCGTGTGGGTGATCACCGGCGACGGCGACGCGCTGTCGATCGGCGGCAATCATTTCATGCACGTGCTGCGGCGCAACCTGGACATCAACTACATTCTGTTCAATAACCGCATCTATGGATTGACCAAAGGCCAGTACAGCCCGACCAGCGTGTTTGGCCAGCGCACCAAGTCAACGCCGATGGGCGTGATCGACTATCCGATTAATCCCCTGTCGCTGGCGATCGCGAGTGAAGCCACATTTGTCGCGCGCTCCATCGACATTGACGTAAAGCACCTGGGCGTGATGGTCGAATCGGCTGCGCGGCACACGGGCGTGTCGTTCCTCGAGGTCTATCAAAACTGCAACATCTTCAACGACCACGCCTTCGATTATTTTGCCGAACGCAGCGTGCGCCAGGATAAGGTGCTCTACCTCGAACATGGCAAGCCGATGATCTTTGGCAAGGACCGAAACCAGGGGATTCGCATGAATGGGGCGCATCCCGAAGTTGTCATCATTGGCGAGAATGGCATCACCGAAGCCGACCTGTTGGTTCACGACATTCATCTCGAGGATCCTTCCGTCGCTTTTATGCTGGCGCGTATGGAACAACCGGACTTTCCCCAGCCCGTCGGCATCTTTCGCGCGGTTGAGCGGCCCAGCTACGATCAGATGCTGTCTGATCAGATCGAAACTGCAATTGCCAAGTCCGGACCCGGCACTTTGGAGAAACTGATTTACAGCGGCGATATGTGGACGGTGGAATAAGGCATTGCCGATTTTTGATTGCCGATTGCCGATTGAAACCAGAATCTTAACCTGGCGTTTGGGTTTCGGGTTTGAAATGGCCAAGGCAATACAAGCAATCTCAAATCGGCAATCAACAATTGGAAATCGACAATGATTTGTCCCTCCTGTGGCTATGACAACGTCGAAGGCGCCGACCGCTGTGAAGAGTGCGTGACCTCTCTGCTCAAAATCGACCCCGAAGCCGAGCAGGAAGGCATGGCGAGTTCCGTCATGGAGAATGATATCAGGGAGCTCGAGCAGGAGTTTCTCGGCGTCTCACCTGAGACCTCCGCGGTCGAGGTGATCAAGAAAATGAAAGCGGCCGGCCTGGGTTGCGCGCTGGTGCTGGAAGACGGAAACCTGATCGGCATCTTTACCGAGCGCGATCTGCTCAACAAGTTAACCGGCAAGGCCGCCCAATCAAGCCAAACCCCCGTCAGAGATTTGATGAGTATGTTCCCGGAGGTCCTGAGCGACAGAGATTCCGTAGCCACGGCCGTGAACAAGATGTCGATGGGGCGCTATCGACACATTCCGGTCCGCAAAGCCGACGGTTCGTACAGCGTCACGTCCATCAAGCACGTCCTCAAATACATCGCCAAAGCAGAGTGGTAAAGACCTGTCGCACCTGTGTGCACGGGAGATCTTCAGGATGAAGAAGCACATCCTTATTTACGGTCTCTGCGGCGGAGTGCTGATCGTCGTGTTGAAGGTCGTCGAGTATCGCTTCCTCGTCGTCGAGCACTCGTTTGAAATCTACGGTGGGCTGATCGCGCTGCTCTTTGCAGTGCTGGGCATCTGGCTAGGACTCAAACTCACCAAGACCAAAGAAACAGTAATCGTCAAAGAAGTTCTGATTCCCGCTCAACAGTCGTTCGCGTTGAACGAGACGAGATTGCGCGAGCTCGGCATCACCCGGCGCGAGCTCGAGATACTCGAATTGATTGCCGGTGGCTTGAGCAACCGCGAGATTGCCGAGAAACTCTTTGTCAGCGAGAACACGGTCAAGACCCATTCCAGCCGGCTGTTCGACAAGCTGAGCGCCAAACGCAGAACTCAGGCCGTGCAGTTGGGAAAGGAACTCGGGTTGATCCCTTAAGCAGTCCCTGGTCTTATCTCAGTGTCCTCCGTGTCTCCGTGGTGGAATAGTTCTGAAGCCTTGTAACCACGGAGACACGGAGAACACTGAGACTAAACCGGCAAAGTGTCTCATCCTAAAGCATGATTCTTACTTAGAATTCCGAAATTCACCCGAAAGTATGACGACAATCGAGACCGATCCAGCTAACTTCACGGCCGAAATTCGAAACTACTGAGGAGAATAGACGATGAAAAAGACAATTCTAACTTTCGGGCTGATTTCGGGCGCCATCATGACGGCAATGATGTTCGCCACCCTTCCTTTCACGGACTCGCCGTGGCTGCAATCGCATAGCATGGTCATCGGCTATACGACGATGGTCTTGTCGTTCATGCTGGTGTTCTTCGGTATCCGCTCCTATCGCGAGAATGTTGGCGGCGGGACAATCACGTTCGGGCGCGCCTTTGCCATCGGCATTCTAATCACCCTCATCTCATCCGTTTTGTACGTTGTCACGTGGGAGATCATGTACTTCGGTATTCCCAGCTTTGGTGAGAGGTTCATGACCATGTGCGTCGCGCACATAAAGAGTTCAGGCGCCAGTCCGGAAGCGATCCAAACGCAGCTCAATCAGTTGAAGTATTTAGACAACCCCTTCATCAATGCAGCCATTACTTTTACTGAGCCGTTCCCGGTTGGATTAATCATCACGCTGATCTCAGCATTGATTCTGAGGAAGAAAATGAAACCGCAGACTGGTGAGAGCCCGGCGACAGTCGAGGCTTAATCTCTGGGGCAGTAGCCCGACCGTAAGGGAGGGCGTGCTGGCGGTGCAAACTGTGCGGTCAGGCTCCTGCGCCGACGCTTAAGCTCTTAGTTGCGGTGTCTGACCAGAACAAAGCTATCCATTGGTGCTATTTGACTGGTACTGGTTCTGCGCCAAGCATCACATTCAATTGTATCGCCCTCGTTGTCTGGATCTCCGACAACTACTAATTCCAGACCTTGAGTGTTGAAGCCTGTCAGCACCATCAGCCCCAACTCAGGATCGATTACACCTTTATAAACGTTATAGCCACTTCCGTCGCTTAGTTGAAAGGGATTGCTTCCGGCCTTTTCAAAGAACAGGGTAATGTTGTTAGCAAATTAAAATGTCCGGTTTTAATAGCAAGTGAAGTGTCCGATTTAGTTTTTCCTCATAAAACCGTTTATCGCTTAGTAGTGACTGTGGAACTGTGGGAAAGTCAGGCCGCTTTTTG